>VTLG01011222.1_pt1 | contig 31092 bp, 42 predicted proteins | sample 4694571 | NCBI WGS metagenome assembly VTLG01 (sample SAMN12604809, study PRJNA352737) | marine metagenome | biome: ENVO:00000447; feature: ENVO:00000209|ENVO:00000569|ENVO:01000036; material: ENVO:00002151; isolation source: viral sequences binned using virsorter ...
TTAGTTTATTAGGTGTCGGCAATTTGACTATTAACATTGTGGTTAACACTTTAAAATCCTAATCTGTGTATTTGTCCAAGCACATATACGCTACCGGGTAGGGTGTCGCTGGCCTGTGCGTGTGTTTTTGGTGAGCAACAAAAATTTTGAGATCATAAAAGCATGGTTTCAAAAAAATAAATAAATAAATTCACCAGCTATTGAGAATAATTATATTTTATTAGTGTATTTAAAATAATATTATTTGTTATGTTATCAATTAACAGTTTTAGAGATTGTGAAAAGAGTGAAAAATAAAATTTGCTGGAATATATACCAGCCTATGCATTAAACACGATTAAAGAAAAAATAATAGTGTGATATGGCCATTATTCCAGCTCAAAAATTAATTTAAAAAAAAATTAAAAAAATGTAAATTAACTATTGTAATTGATAAAATAATGATTATTATAATATATATAAACATTAATTATTTAGGAAATATCAAAATGAATAATCTACAAGAAAAACTTGAAAAGCTTTTAACAGAATTTGAAAAAGTTGAAAAAGAAAATATTAGATTAAAAAACGTAGAAAGAATTTATAGTAAATATTTAGATAAAGCATATCAAGAAATTAAAGATCTAAAAGATACATTAAAAACAATTAGACAAAATAAAGAAAATAAAAAAGATATGTTAAATTATTATATGGTAGAAAATAAAAGATTAAGAAAGGTAGTAAAAGATAATGATCTTTCAACTATATATAAAAATAGTAAATATTAATTATTTAATAAGGCCTATTCATTTAGGCCTTGATATGTAATTAATTAAATAGTAAAATCAGTTTAATATAAATCATTTTTAACATAAGGAAAAAATAAAATGAAAAACACAAAAGCAAAAATTTATGCAAACTTAGTAATAACCTTAAATGATAGAAAATATGTAATTTATTCTTTTATATCTAATAATGATGGGACAAGAGGTTTCCGTTTTAACATACTTAATCTTTTAAAAGGTTTTACAAGGTTTAGAAGGGATTGGAAAAAACACCAGCCAGTTAATAAAACAAATTGGATTAATTCTTATAGGCAATTCCATTTTTCATTCATAACAATAGGATTAGAAAAAAGATCTAATCCAATTAAACTATCTAAAACCTTTGCAAAGGCTAGATCGTAATTTATATAATCACAGGCCAGCATTAATTTGCTGGCTTGCTTTATGTAAATTTAATTAGTAAAATAGTTTAACAACAACAATAGAAAGTAAAATAATGATAGAGATATTAAACATAATTTATTCTAGTAATTTTATTTTAGGTTATGCCACATTTACGGCCGTAATGATTTTATTAATGGTAGTTTTAACAATTCACGATTATATCCAAACTATGAAACCATTCTGGAAAATAGAAAAGAAATATAAAGAATTAAGAAAGGCTGGTAAGTAATGAATTGCACACAAAGAACTAAACCTTTATTTACTCATTGTTATTCTAGCAAGTTAATGGATAAAACCAAACAATTTAAAAAGGTTCATATCTCAAAAATGACTGGAAAATTACTTGGCCTTAATGCTATTTCAACAAATACAACTACTAATGATTTTTGTATTAAGCAATTCCTATCTGATAAAGACACGATATGCAAAAACTGTTATTCACATATAATGCTAAATTCATATCGCAAGAATATGCAAGCTTGTTTGCAACGTAATAGCGATTTACTAAGTACCAGCATTTTACACCAGCAACAACTACCGACAATATTAGATTTATATTTTAGGTTTCAAGCTCATGGGGAATTAATAAACGATATTCATTTTATAAACTTAATTAATATATGTTTAAAGAATCCATTAACTGTTTTTGCTTGCTGGACAAAAAGAAAAGATATTGTAAACAAGGTTTTTAAAACTATGGATAAACCAAAAAACCTAATACTAATTTTTTCTAATCCTATTAAATCAAAAATAATGCAACGTGTCCCTAAACATTTTGATAAAACTTTTAATAATGTTTTAGAAAATGAAAACGTGGATCAACAAAATTGTACTGGCCAAAAATGTAAAGACTGTTTAGCTTGTTATAAATTTGATACAACAACAACTATTGTGGAAAAGGTTAAAAAGTATTGATCATGAAAAAATTTATTAGAATTGAAAAGATTAAAAGTTTTTGGAAAAAAAAGAGCTGGCAAAAACAAAAACTTTAAAACGAAAACACCAGCGAAAAAATAAGAAATTAGGCCTATTAATTTAGGCCTTTTTTTTTGCGATCTAAAAGAACAAAACGTGAACATTTAAAAAGAGAACAAAACAAGAACACCCAAAAATAAAAACGTGACCGATATGACTGACGGACTGACTGACTGCCAGCGTGACCGATATGACTGACGGACTGACTGACTGACTGTAACATAATTGCCACACAAAAATTAAAATAAAAAAATATTTTGCAAGGCTATTGACTTTACTGTCCATTAGCGTATAACTGACATATAAACAATTAACAACATAGGAAAGAAAGACGATAAATATGAAAGACAACGTAATAAGAATAGGATTAGTATACATCGACATGGATGGCGTTTTGGCCAACTTTTTCAAGGCTTTAGCTAGACTGTATGGATTTCAACATTGGAAAGATATTCCCTCAAGTGAGGACACAGTAAAGAGATTATCTGGCACAGATTTTTTCTACACACTAGAACCATTTGAAACCACCAAGCAACTCTTATGGGACGTACACAAAATGACCAAAGGCGAATGGGCAATACTTAGCACACCTCTCAGAGGAGATGAAAAGAATAGCAGTTATTGGAAGAATAGATGGCTGGACAAAATACTAGACGATAAAGATTTAATCGGAGTATACCCAAAGAGTAGACACTACTCACATCACAAGTTCTTATACGCAAAAAATGCCTACCAGCAACCAAATCTTCTGGTGGACGATAGGCCACACAACCTCACAAAGTTCATTGAGCAAGGTGGAATAGGCATCCGATACCAAGCAGATGAGTCAAGCTACGACAAATTAATTACTAAACTAGAAAAGGAGTTGAAAACATGATTAAAATGAATAACATAATTCTTCAGCATGACGATATAAAAATATCTATTGCTCAACACATAAGCACAACCGATAGTCATGGCAGAAATACAAAGGAAATGCAAACACTCTGCCAAGAAGTTGCTGTCTTGCCTAACTGTGATATAATTCATAATTTTGATGGCACACTAGACAGTCTTATCAATGTTTTAACAACAATCAAAGAGGGTTTATCATGATATTAAATAGAAAAATAGTAAAAGACCTACGAGAAACATTACAAAGCCATTTACTTAAAAATATGGACGAGTTTGATATAACTGTAGGCAATGCAAGTTTTTCCGACACAGAAGTTACCTACAAGCTAAATCTTAGGCTGAAAGGTGCAGAAAGCAGAGAAGAGAGAGATCTAAGGGTGTTTGGAGAGATGGACGGAGTTGACACCACAAAGATCGCTGACGTTTATGGTATCAAATATAGCCTTGTAGGATATAACAGAAGAGGTAGAATCAGGCCATACATTGTCAAGAATCTGGACAACAATAAAGACTATGTGTTCACTACAGACATGGTAAAGAAATTTTTTGGAAAAGGAGAGGTAGCATGAGAGCAATTTTAATTGACCCATTTGCCAGAGAGATCACAGAAGTTGATTACGATGGCGATTATAAAAAGATATATGACCTCATTGATTGTAAGACATTTGATGTGGTCAACGTCCCAAGTGGTAACGATGGCATCTATATTGATGACGAGGGATTGTACGCACCGAAACAAGCATGGTTTACCTACCGATTCAATGGACATCCTATGCACCAGAATATACCATTGGTGAATAAAGCATTAGTTATAGGTTGTGATGAAGAGGGCAACTCGACAGAAACGACAGATACTGTCAATGCTATCAAAGGCCGAATAACTTGGGGAGTGGTACAATAGTGGGTACATATTACGAAATAGGGTTGACGATTGATGGTAAAGCTGGAGTGTTGCATGTTGACAACAGTTTTACAAAAATTCACGATTCAACGTCAGCCCTCAAGTGGGTTATTGAAACAATACTTGACACAGACCCACACGCAGATATAGAAGTTGATTTTATAAAAGAATATAAACCAACAATACATTAATGAGGATTGATAATGCCGAAAACATACTATAAAAAAGTAAAACCAGCCAAGCCACGCAACCCAGTTTTCACAAACATGGTGCAAAGAAAAACCATGTCAATAAACGACAAGCGTGAAAAGGTTGCAAGACGTAGGCATCAGCATGAGATGTTTCAAGCTAAACTTTTGAGAAAGGATTTAAAAGATGTATAAATCAAGATATTATAAGACAGTTGCAAGTTTTTTTGATGGTTTCTCTGGCACGATGATTGCTTTAGACAAGCTAGGTGTTATACCAGACGAGTATCATGCTTTTGAGATTGACCCTTATTCAAGTGCCGTAAGTCGGTACAGATACCCAAACATCATTCGGCATGGCGATGCACGAAATTGGGAAGTTCTCAAGGGAAAGAAAATTGACCTCTTAGTCGCTGGCTTTCCATGTCAAAGCTACTCAGTTGCTGGCCTACAGAAGTTCCAAGATGACCCACGAGATATGTCAAAGGTATTACTTGACGCTATCAAGACGTTAGATGTGGATAAGATATTGATTGAAAATGTAGCATCTATGCCAAAGGTTTGGAAAGATTATTTTACTGAGATGTTCCAGCGAATCTTTCCAGACATAGTATGCCACGAAATAAACAGTTCGGTAAAGTCGGCTCAATCTCGTAGGCGATTATATTGGACAAACATTGACTTTGATGTCATGGAACTTATGTCCGATAGTGGCATAGTTATGAATGATATTCTTGAAGATAGTGCTATGTCAGATAGAGATAAATCACATTGCCTAGATGCTAATTACTTCAAGGGTGGTAATCTTAGACACTACTACGAAAAAGGTAGACGGCAAGTTGTGTTCAATGACAAAGGCCATCCACATTGGGACAAGTGTAAACAAGTCGGAGAAGCTGATCTCAAAGGCTATGACATCATTCGTAGAGTGTATAGTCGGCATGGCAAGTCACCCTCTCTCACAACCATGCAAGGTGGTCACAGAGAGCCTAAAGTTGAATGTGGTCGTATCATTAACCGAAAGATTAACCCAGAAACAGGCAAGAGAGATGACTACAATCCAGACTTGAAGCTAGAACCACGCATTGAAACCAGAGAAGATGGCAAGACCAATACACTCTCTACAGTTCAAAAAGATAATGTCGTGGTCAACCATAAGCAAATGTATTGGAGAGCCTTGACACCATTAGAATGTGAACGCTTGCAGACAGTTCCAGACTTGTACACGCAGTATGGAGAGTTTGACCACAAGCATGGCTATCTAGGTGAGGTCAAGCCAATATCAAACAGCCAGAGATATAAGATGCTGGGGAATGGTTTCACAGTAGACGTTATATCCACAATATTGAAAGGAGTAAATAAATGACATTATCAGATAAACCATTAAAATTTACAAGTAGTATAAGACGTATACAGTATGCAGTAGTGTTTGAGCCTTTTGAAACAGAGGGTTTGGAGTATGTGAAGCAAGGCTGTGGTGCTATGTGGGATGACAAGAGTCCTATCAAACTGTTTGACACCCACGAGGAAGCACAGAAAGAAGCTGACAAGTGGAACACAGGACAGGTGGTGCAATATGGATGACGAGGATGTAAAACAACAAGCCTTGGAACAGGCACAGCAAGCCTATGGATTGTTCATTTGGTTTGTGAAGTGGTTCAGCTACATTATGATAACATTGATTATTATAATGTTCATGAATAACTGGTTTGACGATGGCACAGGCAGTATGTTTATGCCAGATGAAATATACGAAGACCAGTATGACCCAAAAGGATTAAACAAAAAGAAAGGAATATGATATGAATAGGTATATGGTAGAATTAAAGAAAGATTTAAAAAGCAAAAAATCATTTCGTATTTACATCAGAGCTTATAGTATTGCTCAAGTAGTAGAGATGTTTAATGATGAATATTTTATAACAGAGTTGGAGTTAAGACATGAATAAAGCATATCATAACAAAGGCTTTGGCATGGCATTCTTTGTAGTGTTCTTGCTTCTCGTACCTCTGCCCATACTAGGACTGTGGGCAGTAGATGGACAAGATTGGGTTGATAGATTTACGACAAAGTATTTCTCGCCTTGGCAGTCTGAATGTTGGGAAACAGCCAAGCATGAACGAGTCTGCAAGGATGACAATCAATGCAAATGGTTTAGGAACTTCTGCCATGACTGAAGGACAAGTATTATTATTAACAATAGCATTTGTCATAATCATAACTTTATTGACTAATGCAGTCGTAGGAATATTCATATGAGTAAGTACAACAAGCAAAAGAAAACCAGAAAAGAGATTCTGACGGATTTGCTGGTGGCCATCATATGTATAACGATAATTGGTGGGATGTTAGTCTATGCCCACTTTGATATAGCGAGGATAGTAAACGGATGATATTAGAAACAGCATTTATGTGTATGGCATTGAACATATACCACGAAGCAAAGAATCAATCTATGCTAGGACAGATAGCCGTAGGGCAAGTTGTCATGAATAGGATAGAGGACAGCCGTTTTCCAGACAATGTATGTGATGTGGTGACGCAAGCTGTCACATACAAGGGTACAGATAAGCCTGTTCTTCACAAATGTCAATTCAGTTGGTATTGCGATGGCCAGAAAGACGAACCTAACTTTGATAGTGAAGAGTGGTGGAAAGCACAAGAATATGCGTCCATTGTTTTATCTGGGACGATAGTTCTGGACGTTACAGAGGGTGCAACGCACTATCATGCGACTTATGTGCGTCCAGCATGGGCAAAAACTAAGACAAGAACGACAAGAATCGACAGACATATATTTTACAGATGGGAAAGGTAGGTTTTTATGCGATATGTACAAAAAAGAGTATTAGGTGACGGAAAAGCACACTACAGATTCAATCCACCACAGTATTTAGTGGACGAGGGAATCGTAGCACGAACAGAACTAGGGACGGACGTTCCAAATGTCAAATTATTGGCAATGAATCTCAACAAAAAGATAGACGAATATAGAACAAACAAGAAACAAATACAGAACATAAAAAGAACAAGCACTCTGTCTGATTTGATTGACAGTTACTTTTTATCTAATGATTTCAATATGTTACGAGATAGTTCTAAACATGATTACAAATACTTTTTAGAAGTTTTGCGAGGGACTTCTGGTTCAAAAAAGTTTATGGCCATCACAAGCAGAGATGCAAAGGTATCTTACGAGAGGTGGGTAAACAGAGGAGTGACTTTGGCGAATCATGTATGCTCTTGTGCATCAATCGTGTTTAATTATGCCATCAGCATGGAATATACCACATTTAATCCCTACAAAACTGTCAAACGTAGGCTTCCTAAGAAAAGAAAAGTGGTTTGGTCACAAGAAGATGTCAAAAAAATGCTTGACTTTTGTTATAGTGACTTCAAATACCGAAGTATTGGCCTTATAGTGCAGATGGCCTACGAATGGTGTCAAAGAATTGGCGATATGCGAGTTTTGAAGTGGGAGAATGTGGACTTACCCAGAGGTCATCTATATTTAGAGCAAAGTAAACGTAGGTCGGTGGTGTTTTTGCCGATATCAGACGGACTGACTGCCATGCTGAAAGAACAGAAAGAAGATTTTGGCTTTCAATCCTACGTGTGTCCCAAAATAAAGCCTATACAGGGCGAATACAAGCCTTATGGTATGTATGAGGTCGGAATGTTGGCAAGGCGAGTCATGAGAAGAATAGGACTGTCTGACGAACTGCGACTTATGGACTTACGGAGAACAGGCGTGACTGAAATGGTTGATGCTGGTGTAGATATAAGTCAAATTATGTCCGTTACAGGCCATACAAATATAGGTTCAGTACAGCCGTACATAAAAAATACATTTACAAGTGCAAATAATGCTTTGACAACCAGAACGAATCATGTTAAAAGCATTTTAAATGCCGACACGGAGAGTGATACATTATGATAAATGATATATACAGTTTAGTGTTAGGACTAGAGTTACGTAACGGAGAAACTAAGCGTATGGACTGTCCTAACTGTAAAGGATACAAAACTTTTACGGCTACCAACAATATGGGTAGTCTTGTATGGAATTGTTATAAAGTGTCTTGCTCTGTGTCTGGTGGTGTTCGTGTTCAACTAACATCGGAAGATATAAAAAAGTCTTTGGGATTTGCTGTAGAGGAGTTGGACAATGCAGGTTTTACCATGCCAGAGTATGTCGTGCCGTGCAACGGCCAGCGTGAACTTACTAGATTTACAGCTAGATACGGCATTGACGAATGGGAACTACATTACGATGTAAAAGATAATCGTGCTGTCTTTCCTATCATCCATGATGGTAGCATAGTTGATGCTGTAGGAAGAAGTTTAAGAAATAGCTTGCCTAAATGGAAAAAGTATGGTAAGAGTGGGTTGCCGTTTTCTTATGGGTTAGGGAAAGTGGCAGTCGTTGTCGAGGACTGCATTAGTGCTAGTGTAGTTGGGAGAGATGAATTTGTGGGTGTTGCTGTGTTGGGTACATCTCTTTCCGAATCGCACAAAAAGTATCTATCGCAGTTCTCGACTGTAATAGTGGCACTTGACCCAGATGCCTTGCCAAAAACTGTAGCGTTTAGTAAAGAGTTAAGAGGGCATGTGAATGATGTAAAGGTTTTACGTTTGACAGATGACTTGAAGTATCGTAATGAAACAGACATAAACAATTTAAAAAGAATGGGAGACACAGCATGGAATTAAGTTTAGTCAGAAGTCTAATGGATAGAACCTTTTACGAGGAGCATAGAGGTGCTAGATGCCCAGATAGATTATTTAGTAAAGATGTACGAAGGATAAAGGGTGCGATTGACAAAGCAATGTACAACTACGAAAGAACCGTCACACCAGACGAGATTGAAGCGTTGTTCATGGCCAACAATCCTACACTAACAACTGCACAGAAAGGTGCATATGGAGATTTATTCAAACGGATTAAGAAAGAGAATCCTTTGGGTAATGATGTGGCACAGGAAGTCTTATCAAAGTTATTCCAACAAGTTGTGGGAGAAGACATTGCCAATCTAGGATTTGATTATGTAAATGGTTCGCAGACGAGCCTTGAGCCTTTACGCAATATCCTTGAGAGTTACGGTGATGACTTCACACCCAACCTTAACGTAGAGTGGGATGATATGGATGTAGACACTTTGCTACAGAAAAACGATATGGAAGCCAGATGGTCTTTCAATATACCGTCCCTTACTAGGGTCGTTGAGGGTGTCAACGATGGACACCTCATTGAAGTGGGTGCTAGACCCAATACAGGTAAAACGTCTTTTCATGCGAGTTTGATTGCTGGAGTAAATGGTTTTGCAAGGCAAGGTGCTAAGTGTGTCGTGCTTTGCAATGAAGAGGGCAGTCACCGTGTGGGTCTACGCTACCTCACTTCTGCTACTGGTATGGACAAGTACCAGATAAAAGAGAATCCTAGTAAAGCAAAGGAGTTGTACGCACCGATACAGAGGAACGTCAAGCTACGTGATGCTACTGGCAAAGATATGTCTTGGGTTGAGAGTGTCTGCAAGTCTTATCAACCAGATGTTGTTGTTCTTGACATGGGTGACAAGTTTGCTAAGACACAAGGCTTTGCACGACAGGACGAAGCGTTGAAAGCAAATGCTGTCCATGCTCGTATGATAGCCAAACAACATAAGTGTGCCATATTCTATATGTCGCAGTTGTCTGCCGAAGCAGAGGGCAAGGTTGTATTGAATCAAGCCATGATGGAAGGCAGTCGTACAGGAAAAGCGGCCGAAGCCGATTTGATGATTTTAATTGCAAAAGATGCACCTGTAAACAACAAGAGTGGTAACGATGATGGTGGTGAAGAAAGCACATTGCGACATATCAATGTGGTTAAGAATAAATTATCTGGATGGCATGGCCGTATTGTTTGTGATTTAGATTACAAAACAGCGAGGTACACAGCATGACACAAGGCACATTATTTCCTATGGAAGATGTACAAGTGTTACATGAGGATGGACTTGAATGTAATAATTGTGGAGTGGTACAGCCAGTTGAAAACTTTCAACGTATGCAGTCTGGCGAGATAAAAAGAAAGTGTAGGTCTTGTGCTAGAAATCAATCAAACCTAATAAAAGAGTTGCGAAACAAACATGCATATCCAGACGATAATTATTCTTGTCCTATATGCCAAAGGACTATAGCTGAGATAGGAAGAAAAGGACAGACAAGATTACAAAACTGGGTGCTGGATCATTGCCATGAGACAGAAACTTTTCGTGGTTGGGTATGTCATCATTGTAATACAGGTTTGGGAGCTTTCTCTGATAATCTTGACAGAATACAAAAGGCTGTGATATATTTAAAAAAACACGAGGATAAAATAAATGAAGCTAGTTCTTGACATAGAAAATACAGTTACAAAAAGAAATGGTCGCACACACCTAGACCCTTTTGAGAAAAACAATTCTCTTGTTATGGTGGGTATGAAAGCAGACTTTGGTGAAACAATAATTACATTTGACCATAGTGAAAAAGAGCCTACAGAAAATGGTAGGGACATTGTACAGGCAACGCTGGATAAGACTACAGTTCTTGTGTGTCACAATGTTGCACACGATCTTGTTTGGTTGTGGGAGTCTGGGTTTAAATACAACGGTATTGTTTTTGATACAATGCTGGGTGATTATGTTTTGCAGAGAGGACAGAAGAAACCTCTATCATTAGAGATGTGTGCAGAGAGATACAAGCTGGATACAAAGAAGCAAGATACACTAAAAGAATATTTTAAGAAAGATTATTCTGTGCGTGACATACCTCATGCAGAACTATCTGAATATTTGATAGCTGACTTACGTGCTACAGATCAACTGGCTGACAAGCTGTTTCAAAGATTATCTGGGGACGATGCTGGTCTAATGAACACAGTAAGTCTTACAAACATGGTGGCTGTCTGCTTGTGTAAAATATACAGGGATGGATTCTCTGTAAACTATGTTGAGTTAGAAGAGGTGAAGCAAGAGTTTGAAGCAGAGAAGAAAGCGTTGATACAAGACCTAAACACACAAGTCAGAGAACTCATGGGTGATGTTCCTATTAATCTTAATAGTCCAGAACAACTATCATGGGTTATATACAGCCGTAAGCCAAAGGACAAGAATGATTGGTCTAGCTGTTTTCACAATAGAATGGATCACGAATCTTTCAGTAAAAAGATACGAGCAAAGGCTGAAACAATATACAAGAAGAAAGCATTTAGATGTGAAGCTTGTGATGGTAAAGGTTTCATACAGAGGATTAGAAAAGATGGTAAGCCATATGCTAAGATGTCAAAGTGTTCTGTCTGCGACAGTCAAGGATTTATTTACAAGCAGACCTCAAAAGAGATAGCAGGTTTGAAGAGACAGCCTTGCAACTCAAGATGGGTAAGCCATAGTGGGTTTACTATTAACAAAGCAAACATAGAAACACTAGAGAACAAAGCTAGAAGAGAAGGTGATGCTGATGCTGAAAGATTCTTGAAGAACATAAGAAGATTATCTGCTGTGGAAACATACTTGTCCAGCTTTGTAGAGGGCATTGCAGATCACGTTAAGCTTGACGGCAGACTACATGTTCGGTTGTTACAGCATCGTACCTCTACAGGACGATTTAGTGGAGCAGACCCTAACATGCAGAACATGCCCAGAGGTGGTACGTTCCCTGTTAAGAGGGTCTTTGTATCTCGTTGGAGTGACAAAGGTGGTGAGATACTGGAGTCCGACTTTGCACAACTAGAGTTTAGAGTTGCTACGTTTTTGTCCCAAGATAAGACAGCCATGCGAGAGATAGCCAATGGTGTAGATGTTCATGCGTACACAGCTAAAGTTATTAGTGAAGCTGGACAGCCTACTACAAGACAAGAAGCTAAAGCACATACTTTTGCACCATTGTACGGTGCGACAGGATATGGCAGAACGACAGCCGAAGCTGAGTACTATGAGCAGTTTACAAATAAGTATGATGGCATTGGAGCATGGCATGAGAGTCTTGCAAATGAAGCAATAGAGACATTGAAAATACGCACACCGTCTGGTAGAGAGTTTTCTTTCCCAGACGTAGAGAGAAAAGGCAAAGGTAAAGTTACGTATGGGACACAGATAAAGAACTATCCTGTACAAAGTTTTGCTACGGCAGACATAGTACCTCTTGTGCTTGTAAAGATTAGCGAAAGACTAGAGAATATGCAGAGTTGTATAGTAAATTCTGTACATGATTCTATCGTTATTGACATACACCCAGACGAGAAAGATGCCGTATTAAAAATAATGAAAGACATTAATAAAAATTTAAAAAATATTGTTGACAATCACTTCAATATAGATTTTAATGTACCTTTATTATTAGAATCAAAAATAGGAAATAATTGGCTTGACACCAAAGATGTCCTATGATATAACTATAGTTCTTTAATTTAGATAAGGAGATAAATACATGAGTACAACAATAACAACAATAGATACAGATAACTACGCAGTCATGGCCAAAGCTATGGGCATGGCAACAGAAACAAACACAAAGCAGAAGGCCAGCACTCTTGCTAGACTACGCATAAATCATTCACCTTTGATGGGGCAGTCTGAGATTAACGGTAAGTCTGTCAATGTAGAAGTTGTAGAGGGTGGAACATACAAGCTGGAGATACCAGATGGTGAAACATTTTATTCCACCACAGCTAATGTTCGTCCGTTCCTACAACGCTACATGTACAAGCGATTTGTCAAGGGTTCTGGTGATACACCAAACAAATACATTAAGACAGTTATGAATGACAATCTTAATGTTGACCTCAAGGACAATGACGGTGGTTTAAACTGTGGTAAACCTGCTGGGTTCATTCAAGACTTCAAGGCTCTGGATCAATCTACACAGGATTTTATAAAGCAAATCAAAAGAGTGCGTGTTATCTTTGGCACTATTGATATGAAAGATGCTGTAGATTCAAACGGTGTACCTGCTGAGTTAAGCACTACACCTTTCATATGGGAAGTAGAAAACAGAGATGCTTTCAAAACTCTTGGCAACTGTTTTGTAAAGCTGTCTAAAATGAAAAGACTACCACCACAGCATATGATAGAGGTGGCCACAGAGCAGAGAAAGCTACCAAACGGTAATAGCTTTTACATTCCGTCTGTATCTCTAAACCTATCAGATGTCATTAAGCTATCTGATGAAGACCAACAAACTTTTGCTGACTTCATGCAATGGATTGATAATTATAATGACTATATTATAAATGCTTGGGGAGAGAACTCTCGCAAGAAAGAAGATATGGATGTAGATGTAGTGGATGAAATAATTGATAACGAGGAGATACCGTTTGAATGAAACATCCATCTGAAATAGCGTTGCATCAATACCTTGACGATGCCACTAACGGAAAGTCCTCTATGTCTGCCAAAACTATAGCAGGTATAAAGAAAGACATAGGGGAAGCTCTCAAGCGTCAGTTTGGTAGTCGCACAAAGCGTAGGAAGTTTCAGCTAAGAATGTCCAACGTAGGTAGACCGTCTTGTCAACTCTGGTTTGAAAAGAACATGCCAGAAAAGTCAGACCCTCTACCTACAACATTCGTAATGAATATGATGCTAGGTGATATAGTTGAAGCTGTGTTCAAAGGTTTGATGAAAGAAGCCAAAATAAAATTTGAAGATTCAGACAAAGTATATCTGAATTTAGCAGATGAAAAAGTTAGTGGCACATATGATCTAGTATTGGATGACGCTGTTGATGACATCAAGTCTGCTTCTGATTGGTCTTACAGAAATAAGTTTGAGTCTTTTGATACACTTTCTGCTGATGATGCTTTTGGTTATGTTGGCCAACTGGCTGGCTACGCTAAAGCTCTGGGTAAGAAAGCAGGGGGATGGTGGGTAGTAAATAAAGCTAATGGTAGTTTTAAATATGTACCTGCCGAAAACATAGACGTTGACAACGAGGTTAAGAAGCTTGAAGAAAACGTCAAAGTAGTAAAGAGTAACGTGTTTAAACGGTGTTATGAATCTGAAGAAGAAACATTCAGAGGTAAGCCAACTGGTAACAGGGTGCTAAGTAAAACATGTTCTTTCTGCCGATACAAACATTCGTGCTGGGAGAACTTGCAAGAGCTACCATCTTTGTTGTCTAAGGCTAAAGAGCCAAAGATTGTTTCGTATGTTAGTATTAGAAAGGAGCAAGTAGCATGAATGACAAATCAAATCCTACACTAGAGGAAATGGCTAGTGAAATATCTGAAATGGAAAAGCAACTCTTAGAGATGAAAAAGGCTTATCGTGAAAAAAAGTATGAGGGATTAAAGATAGCTATGGATGCCAGAAAATCGGCAGACGAAGCTGTTAATGAAGAGTTGAAATCTCTTGGACTAAGAGCTTTTCCGTTCAATAGGTCTACATCTATTTGGTGGTAGGTGTATAAGTCTGCTAAATATAATCTAGCACGTAGGCTAGGTTTTCGTAGTGGTCTTGAAGTAAAGATCGCAGATGAGTTGAAAGAACTCTCTATTCCATTTATATACGAGGGTATAAAGATAGAATGGGAAGACCTAGCTTACCGTATGTATACACCAGATTTTGTATTACCAAACGGCATTATAATAGAGACTAAGGGCAGATTTACTGTAGCTGATAGACGGAAACATTTGTTAATTAAGAAACAACATCCTAAATTAGACATTAGATTTGTTTTTGAAAACGAAAACAACAAACTGAGAAAAGGATCTAAGACCTCTTATGGTATATGGTGCGAGAAGAATGACTTTCTGTATTGCACTAGGGTTATACCAAAGAAGTGGCTAAAGAAAAGAGGTACAAATAAACATCCAGAACTCATACAATTTAGGAACAAGAAGATATGAAAAACAAAACTCTAAACTATTTAGGTTTCAAAGACGAAGAAATGAGTATTCGTGTATCGCCAGAGATTGTTGATGGTGTGTGGACAGGTAACATAAATTTAAGTGTAGACGCTTTTGACCACAGTCCCTTGAACGATATGGACTATTTTTCTTTGATGAACTTTGTTAGAATGATTATGGCTGTGCCTGTTCTTATGGAAGAGGATGCAACTGCTAGGGAAAAACTTTATAGTATATTAGAAAAAGAGATTGACCCACCTAAAAAGAATGGTAAGATAATCAGTAGAAAGGACAATATAATAACTATTAATTTTAACAGTAAAACAGATGGGAGTGCATAGTATGGCCAAATGGGAATTAAATTGTAAGGATAAAGATATGGTAAATAGTCCACCACATTACAACAAGTACGGTGTAGAATGTATAGATGCAATAATGTCAGCTACAGGCGAAGGCTTTGAGTATTATCTACAAGGGAACATAATGAAGTATCTTTGGAGATACAGATACAAGAATGGTGTGCAGGATTTAGAGAAAGCACAGTGGTATTTAAATAAGTTGATAGAGATAAAAAAGGATGACCAAAAGTCTCCAGATTTATTTACTTCTTTCGGTATAGAGTTGGACAATGGTTGTTAAAATATATCTAACATTGGATGTGGACAAAGATGAATACCCAATTCCTGCTGACGGTGATCCTAGTGAGGAGATACAAGAAGCATTAGAAGAGTTTATCTACGATATTGATGGGCTAAAAGTAAAACATATAAAAATAACAATGGAGAGCTAATATGAATGATTATCAAAAATTTATTGCAATATCTAGATATGCTAGGTGGATTGACGAAGAGAACAGAAGAGAAACATGGGAAGAAACTGTGCAGAGGTATGTGGACTACATTACTGAGAAAGTTAAAGGCCACCTACCTAAACAACAGATTATTGATGCTATAACTAAACTAGAAGTTATGCCATCTATGAGAGCATTAATGACTGCAGGTTCTGCTCTTGAAAGAGATAATACAGCAGGATATAACTGTAGCTATCTGCCTGTTGATGATCCAAAAGCTTTTGATGAAGCTATGTATATTCTTTTGTGTGGCACTGGTGTAGGCTTCTCTGTAGAAAGACAGTACGTAAATCAGTTACCAGAGATTCCACAGACTTTAGATGAAGTTAATACTTGCATAGATGTGCAAGACAGTAAAGAAGGTTGGGCAAAAGCACTACGTAAATTGATAGGCCATTTGTATATGGGCGAAGTTCCTGTGTGGGATATGTCAAAGGTAAGGCCAGCAGGTGCTAGGCTAAAGATATTCGGTGGTAGAGCCAGTGGTCCTGCACCTTTAATAGACTTATTTAATTTTACCGTAGCGTTGTTTAGACAAAATGTTGGACGCAAATTATCTAGTTATGATTGCCATAATCTAATGTGTAAAGTAGGGGAAGTTGTAGTCTCTGGTGGTGTGCGTAGATCAGCCATGATTAGTTTATCCAACCTCTCAGACCAACGCATGAGACATGCTAAGTCTGGTAAATGGTGGGAGACAGCACCACAGATGGCTCTATCAAACAACTCTGTATGCTACACTGACAAGCCAGATGGTGAGACATTTTTGCGTGAGTGGACATCTCTCGTGGAATCAAAGTCTGGGGAACGTGGTATATTCAACAGGATATCAGCAAAAGAACAGGCAAAGAAGTTTGGTAGAAGAGATGCAGACCATGAGTTTGGTTGCAATCCTTGCAGTGAAATAATACTGCGTCCCTACCAGTTCTGCAATCTTACAGAGGTTGTGATACGAGAGAAAGATAAGTTTGATGATTTGAAAAGAAAGGTTATGCTTGCCACCATACTTGGCACAGCACAAGCTACTCTTACAAAGTTTCCATACTTGCGAAAGATATGGAATAAGAACACAGAAGAAGAAAGACTTCTTGGTGTCAGCCTTACAGGCATTATGGATAATGAACTAACAAATGGGAGAAAACATGGGCTTGAAAAAACCCTCACAGCACTCAGGGAAATTGCAGTTGAAACAAACAAAGAATGGTCAGCAATCTTTGGTATCCCCCAAAGCACTGCTATCACATGCGTCAAACCAAGTGGGACAGTATCGCAACTTGTGGACTCAAGCAGTGGTATCCACCCTCGTCATAGCAGTTATTATATTCGCACTGTTAGGGGCGATAATAAAGATCCTCTTACTAACTTCATGATAGATAGTGGCATACCAAACGAAGCAGACTTTATGAAGCCAGATACACAGACTGTGTTTAGCTTTCCGATGAAGTCACCAAAGAAGTCTGTAGTGAGAAATGACATGACAGCCATTCAACAGCTAGAGATGTGGCTTCTCTATCAGCGACATTGGTGTGAACACAAACCTTCTGTTACAATATCTGTGCGTGACGATGAGTGGATGGAAGTGGGTGCGTTTGTATTTAAACACTTTGACGAAATGTCTGGCGTTTCTTTTCTACCACACTCCGATCATACTTATCAACAAGCACCCTATCAAGATTGTACAAAAGATGTATACGATGATTTTAGCAGTAAGTTCAGTCATATTGATTGGAATAAGTTTACAGACTATGAGAAAGAGGACAACACTAATTCTTCTCAGACCTTTGCCTGTTCTGGCGATAGTTGTGAGATAGTAGATATAGGAGCTTAGTATGAAGTATTTATCCAGAAAAGAACGTGGACTAGGCAAACACGATGCACCGTTAAAGATACAGTGGATGAAAGGCTATGATGCGTTTGCATATGGAAAGATTCGCAACCCTTATGGCTCTGATACAATGTTATACAGAGAATGGGAACGTGGGTTCAACACAGCCTACTATGATAATTTAACTAGAGGTAGAGATGCAGTTAGAAAAAGAAGCAAAGGCTTTTATGGACAGAAAAAGCAGAGAGCCACGCACTCTGTTTGAGGTGTTGAAAGAAATAAATATTAAGTTAGAAAAGCTTGATGAAGATTTAAAAGAGATTAAAGAAATTATGAAAAAGGTTAATCATCCACGCTAAAGGCTTTTTTCATTTGTTCTTTTATTTTTGTTAGTTTGCTTTTACTAATTTTAGCATCCTTTAGTGCTACGACAGTATCCTTTATTAGCTTTTCAGATAATTCTCCAGCCTGAAATGCAGAGAACAGACCTTGAGCTATCAACTGATCTATGTGATTGTTATTAGTGTAGTCAAATCTTCTTGCCTTTGTATCTGAGTTTGCTAACATCCATTCGTACATAGCTATTTCTCTATGTTTTTTCGGTATAACTCTATATATATTATACCGTAGCTCATTTTCTGACATAGCATTTCCTGTTATGTCTTTGTAGGCTGTGTTATTTCTTAACCCTATAAAAGCAGCTTGAATTAAAGCTTTAGTTTTTGTTCTAGCCACAGTCTCACTATATTCTCCACTATCAATAAGTCCATTTAAATAACTTTCTGCATAGTATCTTACTTTAGGTATTTCTTTTCTAAGTAATTGTATCTCAAACTTCTTTCCCTTCTTTGAAAATTGTTTACTTAATATAGTATAATCTATAAATCCTAAATCCCTAAAGAACTTTTGATCGTCTGTTTCTGCTGTCTCTATAGTCAGACCAACAAACTTTGATAAAGGAGTCTCTCTTCTTTTGAGTCCCTCTTCTGTTACGATTATTTCTCCATCCTCTCTTGTTATTCTTTGAAAGTCGGAGTCAAATAGAAACATCTTGTTTTCAAGATTCTTTTCTTGCCAAACATCTTTGTACTTTAGGTATGGCCTATAGAAATAATTGTTTGAATTTATAGCTGGATCTAAAGTAATCTCTGGAGCATTCTCTTTATACATTTCTGTTCGCATACCTGTAGACCTTTGCAGATCAACATATTGATTTAAAGTTGTTGCAAATGTCTGGGTATAGTTTCCTAAAAAAGTACTCATGAGTTTGTTACCTCTCTCACTCAACAATAAATCGTTAAAACCCTCTTCACCTAACTCTGCTTGTATATTTTGAAAAAATCCCTCTACTGAAGTAACTATATCATTACCTACACCCATTCTTAGAGAGCTACCGAAAAAAGTTTGCAGTAGTTCTTTAAATCCCCTCTCTTGAAACATATACTGGGATATTCTATCATAACCTGCTTGATGATACGCTTCACGTTGGTCATGCTCACTTAAATTTTTAACATTATCCTTCTTTACCTCTATGTTTCCAGATTGTCTGTACATAGCACACATCTCTCCTAAAAACATAACAGGTCTTAAAGGATGCAAGGGTGTTAAATTTATAGCTTGTTTATCGTTTATTGGATTTGGAAGCATGTAGTATTCAGAGGGTGCATCTTTTGACATTCTGTATTCACATGCTCCTGCTAATACAGAGAAACCAACTAGGTTTTTAGCTATTAAATCTCTGTCTCTCTCAGAAAACATGTCCTCTCCGATACCTAATTTTTTTAAGTCACCAACTTTTTTACCCTCTGGTATCAGACCTTTTTTCTTGTCAGCACTTGTGTAATACTGAGCTAATTTTTCTCTTCCAAGTACACCTTTATATATTAATTTTCTAACTAGATTTCCGACAGCAGTTGCTCCCCCTGCTGTGTGCTGTGCAGATAGCTCCATCTGACTTAAAATAAATCTAGGAAAAGGAAGTATTGCTGTGCCTTTTAAAGGTGTGGATATCACCTGTCCTTTTTTATCTCCTTTTACGAACCCAGAAATACTAGCTCCCAAACTTAATACATTTCCTAGAGGATCTACGTTTACAATAAATCTTTCTAATGACTTCAGTATTTTATTATCTGGAGGTGCTGAATAAGTTCCTTTGAGAGCTTTTTCTACAGCTATATCTATAATCTCAGATATAGATGCGGCACCTTCAGGTCTTAAAACTTTACCTGTTACACTAGATTTATTTACATCATTAACAATGTCTAGTAACTCACCTCTTTCTATAGCTTCTGTGAGGTCTATGCCCCACTTATTTCTTAACTGTCTTGATAACTCTCCATATCCTATGCTTCTTCTAGTATGATGCTCTTGCCACCTATTTAAAAAGTTTAATCCCCATACCATATCTTCAAAAGTATTTAAAACTTTATCTGTGGCTGTTGATGCTCCTGATATTATAGTTTTAGCAGTAGAAGAGTTATCAAACTCTGCTCCTACCTCTACATATCTCATATTTCCTGTAGTGTCTCCTACCTTTTTTCCGGGAGGGATATTTCCATAAAGCTTATCCTTTAACGTGTATTTCTCTGGAATTTTTTTTATTTTAGTATTTCTTCTAACTCTTTGTATGTCGTTCAAGGAGTCCATTAATCTATTATAATCATCCATTCTATTGGCTTCTTGGAAGAAATATCTTAAAGTTAAATCTATATTTTTTTGCCCTCTAAAATTAAACATATTTCTAAGGGATTCTGTACTTCCTATCCAGTTATCTGTCCAAGTTATGCCTTTTCCTGTTATGTTGTTTATAATGTTTGGATTTTTAATGTTTTTTACATCGTCAAGTTTTAATGGTGATATGCTAAAAAACCCTTTTGTAGTTCCCCATGTTTTATTGACAAACCCTTTTTCATTCTTCATGGCCTGTCCCATTTGAAAGATCATTGTATCTACTAGGTTACTTACAGAGTTTACAGGGGCAGCCCCAAAAACACTTTCAAAGTTTCTTATAGCAGTAGGTATTTGTGAAACAAGTATTCCTCTTCTAGCTGATTCAAAACGTATTGAAAAATTGTTTAGTGCTGAATAAAAACTATCTGATCCTGTTAATGATTTCCAATATTTTTGCTCCTCTAATATTTGTTCTGCTTTCTCTCCACCTGCTTTGTTAAAAGTGTAGGTTTGCATCTTTTTACTCATCTGACTTAGCTTATTCATTAATGTTGCAGCTTCTGTTCCAGACGTTACCACAGCAGTCATGTAATCCTCAAAGCTTAATCCAGATTTTGTTAGCTCTTCAAGTAAATCACCAGTGTCTAGTTTTAAATCTTTTTTTATTGTAAGCTCAAACAAGTTCTGAGAGAAAGTTTTGTTTGCGTCAAACTTAACTCCTTTCTCTTTTAGTCTAGTTACTAGAGATACAAGGCCGTTTAATTTATCAGGGTTTAAAATAGGATTAGTTAAAAATCCCTCGTCAATACTGTCAGAAATTCTTCTAAAAAACAACAACTGTGGAACGTCTTGTACGTTTTCTACGTTGGCTGCAGACAGAACCTCTGAACCTATCTCTTTAACTTTATCTAAGTCTATAGTTCTAAAACCACCCTGCATAACAGATATAGATATGAACTCTTCATTTACATCTCCTACGTTTTTACCCTCTGGTATTCTTCCTAATTTTTTATCTTGCTCTGTAAATACTCTACTCATGGTATATATAGTACCATCACTATCCTGTCTTCTGTTTACTAATAAATTATTTTCAAACTGTTCTATAAATTTAGTTTGAATATCTCTGTTCTCTTTGGCAATTTTAGCATTACTCTCTAGTATTTCATTCTTTACCTTTTGATTTGCACCTAATATTTTCATGTAATCTGGTGTACTGCCAGATATATTAAACTTCATGTTCATATTTTTAGAAATTTCTGCTAGTCTGGCAACAGCTTTTTTATGTTCAATCATTCTGTTAGCTATTAATTTTTTGGTGTCTCCCTTTAACAAAGAAGTATTTTTGTTTAATCTTTCTATAAATTTAGGATTCTTTAATATATTATCTATCTTAGCTTCTAAGGCAACACGTTGAATCTTATTTCCATATGCCCCTCTTGAAAGAACTAATTTTTGTGCAGTGTTTATGGGATTAGCCCCAAATATGATAGACGATTCAAAAGATTCTCCTAGAAAGTCTATCACACCATCAGCAAAATCTTCTGGATCAATAGTAATTCTATTCTCTTCAACCTCACCAGATGCAGGATCAGCTATAGGCACAGACAAAGTTGAGTCTATAGCGTAGCCCACCATCTCTAATAAATCTCTAAATGATCCACTATACTTTGCATATGCTTCTGGTAAATCCTCACTTATTAATCTAGTTGTGTCGTATATTAATTCAGCGTAGTATCCCCCAGTTATAAGATTTAATCCTGCTTTATTAGCTATTCCTACATTTTTTACAAGATCCATTGGTGATTTAACTTGGTTAAGTGGTATTCTACCCTTTTGAAGATTTATTTCGTCTTGATATTTTCCTTTTTCAAAATCATGTAGCTCATTAAATACATACTTAACAAAAGAAACTTTATTGTCTTCTGTTTCTTCTGGATGCATGTCTTTAAACAGCTTTAAAAGTTGTTCGTTGTTTTCTACTAAAGGGGAAAAAGTTTGGAGATAGGCTTGATTTACTTCTTCTTTGCCCTTTTTAACATTTCTAAAAAGAACGAAAGGTTCATCATCTATCTCATCAACCTCCATTTCAACAGGAGGTATTTGCACACCTTGATTGAAGTTATTAGGGTCTAAGTGTGGAGGTATAATTAATTTATTATCAACGTCTTTATCTTCAGGCTCTTCATCATCCATGCCATCAAAAAAAGAAGTGCCTGTTTTTACATCAGCTTCGTTTTGGTCAGGAATATCGTCATCCATGCCATCAAAAAAACTTGGCTGTTGCGTAATTTGATTCTGTAAAATGGCCATGTTATCTGTTTATAAAATTTTTACCAAAAGATCCTATACTCAAAGTCTCTCCAAATGTAACAAACTTGCCACCACCTATATGTACACCGAATGGTCTATCGTTTTTATCAACAAATACTGCACCATTTTGAAAAGATGTTATGTGATCTCCGAAAGTATTACTAGAAAAAAATCCTTGTTCAAACTTTTCTTTTAATAAATTTAAAGTGCTGACATCTGTTCTTGCCGATGATAAGGAATCAATCGGCAACTTAAATATTTGAGTGTTGTTTCCCTGATAGGACTGCACAGTTCGGTTCTCAAACGTATTTGACACATAGGGAACTTCAGTTTCTTTTTTATCCGTAGCAAAATGATTTACTGCAGATACATATGACCTTAAATCTGTTTGTACTATATCTAAATATGCGTTACCAAGAGAAAGTTTAAGTAGTTGATTGTTAGCTTGATTTGGAAACTTAGTAGCATAGGTGCTGTCTAAAACAACTCCTGTTTGTCTGTTGAATCCTTCAACACCATAATTACGTAAAACATCAAAACTGTTCGACATCGCCAATCGTGTCTGCATTAATGCGTCATCAGCACCTCTACTCAATATGTCTTCCAAACTAATATTTGCATAGTTTATTTCATTTCCAACTTGGGTTGCAGTAACAGTTCCAGCACCCACTCTTGTTGCGTTTATCCTGTCATTAACTAAGTGTTTAACATCAGATAAACTAAACTCACCCTTATTTACTGCAGACTCTACAGACTTTCTAAGATTTTCTTTATTATCTTTTATAGCCTTTTCTAATTGTGCTTTAGTTGTAATACCCCATCCATTTACTATATTCGCTGGCATTTCGTTAGTATTATTAAGTTTAGACAATGCAGCAGTGAGAACTAAATCCGTTCCTGCGTAGGATAGAGGAGTGTTGCTTTTCTCTGCAAATAGTTTACTAATTTCTTTTGTTTTTTCTGATGGACGTATATCAAGAGATACATCTCCCATGTAAGCGTTCACAGCTTCATTTAAAAAATTAAAATTAGAATCTCTTTCTTCTAAATATTTTGTCATAAGAGTAGCATCAACATTAAAAAGATTACTTATTTTTGCATTTTGCAAATTAGGATTTTTATCTCTTGCGTCTAATAATTTTACAAATCTGTTTAAGCCCTCTTCACCATTTTGTGCAGCAAAGTTGAGATAAGGATAATCTTCTTTCTTTATCCGTGACTGTATAGCTCCTATTTTTTTTGTTAGTTCTGCTCTTAATTTTTTTTCATCTTCCTTTTTTTTCAGTAGTTCTTTTTGGCTTGACAAAGCTTCTGCGTCATCCATTAATCTTTTTCTTTTTAAGTAGTCTAATTTTTCAGCTACTATATTCTTTCTGTCCTGTGTGTATAGATCAGAATATTGTTCTCCTGCACCACCTGCTATAGCTCTACCTGTAGCACCAAACAATCCTGCAGCCCCTGCTGCTAATAATCCTATTAGTGGTAATGCCATTACATTTCTCTCCTTGCCATTAATCCTGTGGGTTTATCTTCCATAGGCATTTCTTCTTCCTCTACTACTTCTTCTTCTTCTGGTTTTTTATCGTTTAAATCTTTCATAGCTAAAGCTATATCAGCTTCTTGAACAGGTCTGTCTTCTAGTTCACTAGCTCTTTCTAAACCAGTTTTATAAGGCACATCATTTTCTTTTGATACTAAAGCCAGAAGCTCCACGATAGCAGGTAATGCTAATATACCTACATCAACATTATGCACACCTTCCATAACAGCTGCATTTTGCATTGAGTTTGCAATCGTAGTTAAAGGAAAGCCTATCTCTATTACTTTTAATAGTTGGGGCGTAAAGTCAGGACTACGTATTTTTTCTACATAGAACGGTATAACCTCATCAACCGTTGTATATTGTGCTGGCTTTTGCCAAGGTCTGTCTCCCAACGCATGAGTCAATCCCTCTCCGGGAATAGGGGCATCTAAAGTTATTTGTTTACTGAGTACCTGATTCATTATTTAACTTCTCTCTTTTTTCTCTAAATATTTGTGCATACTGTAACGAAACATCTAATGGTGTTTCTTTGTTGGGTGTAGCCATTGATCTCATAGTGCCAGATTTAGCCAATAAACCTGCTGATTTTTTTACAGGTTTTGTGCCTTTATTTGGATTAAACATTCTTAATATTGCATCTGCTGTTCTGTACACATCTTTTGCAGGGTTAGTTGGATTATACATTAATACCTCTATACTGTTAATGCTATATTGGAAGTTGGGTTAAGAGAGCTAAACAGGAATGTGCCAATAAGTTTACCAAAGCTAGTGGCTGAAGAGTGGTCATTCTTTAGTTTCTGTATATCATAACTAGAGTCAGCCACTAAATGTGCTTCAGCTAACTTGACAACTCTGTCTCTCTCATTCTCTGCACTTGTCCATGCATATTGCATAGCGTCAGAGTAGTACTGCCATAGGTTATTATATGCTGTGTTTGATATTCCTAGTAGATTCTGTGCATTTATTTCGTTTGCACGATTGATTGCTGCAGTGTCGGCTGTAGCTATCTGTCTTCTCCATTGTGCGTTTGCCTGATCTATTACAAGCCTGTTGTTAGCATTAAACTGATCTCTTTGGTTCTGCACTTCTGTGTTAAACTTTTCTATAGCATTAGCTTCACCTGCATTGAACTGTGCTTGTGCGTTAGCTTGGGCAGCATTGAACTGAGATACTTGTGTGTCTAGCTGTGCAAAGAACTGTTTTGTCTGGTTCTCGCTTGTAGCGTTAAACTGTTCTGCTGCATTTACGGCTGCCTGATCTGTAAATATGCTTTGTATTCTTTGTTGTGAAGTAAACAACTCTGTCTGCTGTTTATTAGACAAGTTGGCCATGTCTCTTTGCATAAAGTTCTGTGCGTTCATGACAGCAGATTGTTGCTGGTTACTAAGGTTAGCCATATCTAAGTTTGCTAATGCACTTGCATGTGCCATCACTTTTGCTTGTCTGTTACTAAGATTTTGTAAGTTTACAGTGTTAGCTATACGACTGTTCTCTAAAGCAATCTGTTGCTCTGCAGTAAAGTTCATGTTAGCTACATCAGCGATACGAGCTGCATTTTGCACTCTCGCTTGAAATGCTTGGTCAAACTCCATGCCCATAAAAGTGGCACGTTGCTGGGCTGCAAACATAGCACGAGCTTGTCTATTAGATAAGTTCTGTGCTTCAAAGGATGCTTGTGTTTGTGCATCAGCAGATGCTATTGGTAGTGCAGACTCTAATGCTGCCTGTACCATAGCCTGTCCTGCTATGCTGGATGCTCCAATACCTCTCTGAGCCATCTGAGCTTGAACACCTCTTAATGCTCCAGCAGCCCATGCTGGTGGATTCTTTGCATCAAAGTTGGATGTGAGTGATGCAAGCTGTCCTTGTACGGTTGCTTTTTCTGATGGAGTTGCTTCTGCAGCCTGTATCTGCTCTATAAACTTAGATGCTTTCTCTGCGTTGGCCACAGGCTCAACAAGTTCACCATCCTGTATCTCTCTTTGCACAGGATTCTCAAGCTTGATTGCTGTACCTTGAGCTGCATCTATGTCTTCTACACTTGATTTGGTAGCTGTGGCTGCAGTTACTTTTGCTCGTGGATCATCTGGATCTACTTGAGCAGCTTCAAGTGCATCTGTTACGGCTGTTACTTTGTCTATGGCCGTATCAGGTTGCATCGTGGCAGGTTGATCGGATTGTAACCGATAATCACTATGAGTTCTTCCACGTTCTTCAAGTTCTCTTCTCAACTCTTCCGACATTGGTGGTGCAGGATCTTCTTCAGGTTTAAAAAAAGGAAATACAGGTCTACCTCTAGGATCACCACCTCTAGTTGCTGTAGTTGTACCTGCTGTTTTAGCTGTGGCCTTTGGTGCTGTAGTGCCTACCTGTCCAGATCCTGTAGGAATCATTTGCCCTGCATCACCTGTAGGTATACCAAACGGAGTAACCTTTGCACCTGCTGGCACTTTAGGTGTTGTTACCATGCTAGATGATATATCACGAATGTCTTTCTTTGCAGGTGTGCCACCTTCCTGCATTTTGTTGACATAGCCACCCTCTACCATCTTACGTGCTATATCCTGATAACGCATCATCTCTGCTTGTCTATCAGGGTTGTCTTCTAAAAACTTTTGGAAGTCTTTCTCTTCACCTTGAAAGCCCATCGCATTGGCTATCTTTTCTATACCTGACGGTTTAAATCCTTGAAACTGAATCATCTGTTCTCTCTACTTAATACTCTATCTAGTTTATCTTCTAGTCTGTGTAATGCTTCCATTACATGTTGCATCTCGTCTTTTACTTCTGCTCGTGATGCATAGTCTTCTCGTGTTCTGTTTAGTAGTATATCTATACGTTTAATCTCTGCCATCATGTTACGAAAAGCCCACACTGCAGGAGCTATTATAAGTGTTAATACTACATTCCAAAATATTACTGGGTCTATTTCCATTGTTACCTCTTAAACTTATCGTTGAGTGAGTCTACTACGCTGTCTATGTTAGGCTCTTTACCGAAAGGATCATATTTGCAACGGTACTCTGTTGGACACTGACCTTCAACCACTAGCGTATATGTATCGTTTGCCCCTTTGTACAAGCACACCTGTTGTCCATTCTTTGCTTGCACTCTTTTGTATCTACGGCAGGTGATATACTTTGGATCTTCACGTATGCCTAGTCTTTTTTCTTGCTCCCATGTCCAGTCACTAAACTTCTTGAGAAAGCAGGTGTAACAATTCTTGATATTGTCTGATTGTGCTAAAGTTATTGTACCATACTTGTCTGCACAAAGCCACTCAAATGTGTATTGTCCACCATCTTTTCTTACGCAGTTACCACCATCCTCTGTCGAACCCCATAAGACTGTATACAAACCCACCCAGAACACTAATACCGATAGCAAGAACCACTGCCAATACGACATATGTTATAACCTTTTCTCTGAACACTTGTTTGTCATATACTTCTTTCTGTCTTCTCTTGCGTATCTGCCCTTCCATTGCAAGCAAATCGTCCCATGACTTACTGCCATATGTGAACATCAAAAACTGCTTTAGTTCATAGCGTTGTTCTTCTAACTTTTTCTTAGCAGTATATGCTTCAATAGCTTCTTGCTCTATACTGCCACCACTAAAAACCTTACGTAGCATTGATGGGTTCTTGGCTGACTTGTGTGCGTTGTCTACATCACTGACTGCTCCCATCCATCTTGACAAGTCCTGTGACATGGCTTCCAAGTCTCGCCCTGCCTGAAACATACGCTTGATGTTACTAAATGCTGCAGATGCTACACTGAGACTTGCTGATATGGTAACAGGGTCAAACATTTGCTATCACAGTGCTAATTCCACTAACTCGTCATTTATAGTTCCTTTAATAAATGTATTGAACGCTAAACTAACTCTTACATTTTCGTTTGTTGTAGGCTCTACTCTATGCACTAAACTAGATGGAAAAAGAAGAACATTGTCTTTCGGTGTTTCCCACCACCAATCAGAACTGTTCCAATGATTAAATTCTTTGCTTTTTATTTTAAGTCCTAGTGAATCAACATTTGGTGAGTTAAAAAATATTCTGTCTGATTCGTCTGTTTCTATGTAATAAACACCAGAAATAATACTATTGCTGTGAGAGTGAGCATGATGCCATTGCCTTGTTTCTGTGTAGTTGACCCATGAAATAGTAATGTAAAGTTCAGCATCAAACTTAGGTTTGTAAACTGTTTTAAAATAATTATTAACTATATCTGTCAAATCTATCTTGAGATCATAAAGCTCTGATCTATCTAGCACATGATTATCTTGCGTAAAAGTATTTCCCTGATTTTTAGTTCTTGGTTCATTTTGTAATTTTTCAAAGAACTCTTTTTCCTTGCTAGTTACTTTTCTAACAGTCTCACCAATAGGAGTGGGAAAGAGACTATGTATACGCATTTCATCTTTTGAATAATCCATAATTTTTACTCTGTTAATACCCAACCTTTTGTATTGTCGCTTTGATGCAAATCCTCATCCCAACTATAATACTTATCACTTTTAAATTGTTCTTCTGTTAAAGATGGCTCTTCAATAGGTGCTTCCCATTCCCATGTTGTCTTATCTAATATCCAACTTGCATAAGGTTGTTGGTCATAAAATACATCATTAGTTGCATCGTAAATGTCACCTACACCTGCGTATCTAAATCTTATTGCTTTGCTTTGGTCAGCACTTTCTTCAGACCAATCTTGATTTTCTTTTGGTACATAGTGTTTGCCATTGTTTGTATTGTAGCTTGTCTTTATCCACTTAGATTTATCGCCCCAGTTTCCTGTGTCAAGTTCAGCTTCTTTTATTACCAAGACTTCTTGCACAATATTATTGTCATCTATTCTTGCCCAATGCCCCATCGTCTTATCCTTGATACTGATAGCGAACCATAACAATTCCAGAGCCACCACTTCCACCATCGTACCTTAAGGTTTGATAATTTGGCGCACCAGTGCCGTAGTGTCCTCCACCACCTCCACCACCTCCAGTGTTGGCTGTGCCTGAAGAACCTGCAGCTTGACCAGAGGAACTTCCTGCACCTCCCCCACCTGAACCTGCAGTACCAATGCTAGGTGAAGATTGATTTATTCCACCTCCACCACCTCCACCTCTAGTAGCACCATTGTAGTTTGCGTTTCCTGTGCTTGAGCCATCACCACCAACTCCGGGTGCGCCATATGAACCACCTAATAGCCTGTAATCACCACCTGCAGAGCCTTTTCCTCCACCTCCACCACCTCCAGTGCCAAAGTACGGAGCATAGTAACCATATCGACCATCACCACCTGCATTACCCTCACCTGATATTCCTGATGCACCTTGCTGATCATCTGAAGCGTTGTCAGAGCCACCACCACCAGAGCCACCAGATTGTGGTCCTGCGTTAGTAGTTGTATTATCAGCGTTTATTCCCCCACCTCTACCACCACCAGTTGATGTATGAACTCCTGCGATAGAAGAATCAGAACCATTTGTTATTGAACTACCTGAACCACCACCACCAATCGTAATAGCTTTATCACCTACAGAAGCACTGAAAGTGCCAGTTTTATACCCTCCTGCACCTCCACCACCACCTTTTCCTCTGCAACCTGCACCACCACCTGCAATAACGATGTAGTCTACTGTGTTGCTAGGTCCACCAGAACCAATGCTAGAGAAAGATAGTGTCCCAGAGGATGTGAAGTAATGAAACTTGTAGTTTCCTGATGTGGTTGTAGAGCCACCAGATGCTGCTACATGAGTTTGACTTGTCGCACCATAAAAATCATCAAAATCTATAGTTGTTCCTTGAGTGCTGTTTATAGTCTTACCACTAGCTGCAGTCAGCCCTCTTATGTCAGTATCATTTAAAGAAGCAGTAGTGCCAGTGCTACCACCTGCTTCAACATGAATATCGTCTAAACTTATTGCTCCACTAGTTTGTAGTGCCACTAACTATTTTCCTCTAAATATTTTACTTTTGCTGATAACTCTTTCACAGCTTCAATCAGCACTGCTGTTATTCTACTGTAGTCTACTGACTTTGTTCCCATCTCATCGTCTGCTGTAAGGACGATTTCAGGCAAAACTTTCTCAACTTCCTGTGCTATTACACCAATGTTGTCTCTCTCGTCCCTTGTGTATGTCACACCTCTTAGCTGTTCTACCTTTTCTAAGCCACCCTGTATAGTTTCTATGTTTGACTTTAGCCTTTCATCTGAGAACGCTGTTACGTTATTATTAAATATTGCTGCTCCTGCGTCTGACATATCAAGTTGTAAAGCTGTTATTATGCTTCCACCATCATTTCCTTGAAAATAATAATCTTTATCTTGAATCAGACTTGTGAATATAAAATGGTCAGGAGTGCTATTTGTTTTGACTTCTCCAAAGCTCGTACCACCATCTTTAAAAATAATGTTAGCTCCATCAGCATCAAGAATAATATCTCCTGCTACATCTACAGTTAAATCACCAGAGCTTAAATCAATCTCTGTGCCATCTATTGTGATGTTGTCTACAGTGACACCACCGTTAGCTGTGAGTGAGCCACCTGAGATAGCTCCTGTTGTAGTAATTGTAGAAGAGCCATTGTCAATGTTACCAAACCCACTTGTTATAGACCCACTGTTTAAAGCACCAACAGTCGTTACATTTGATAATGTATCTAATGCACTTTCAAAGTATGTCTCAAAGTCTGTAAGAGCCACTTGAACCATAGTGCCATTGTCATTCACTACAACTCTATCAGCATCTGCTAGTGTAGTAGAGGTTGCAGAAGTGTTGCCATCAACTATGTTTAACTCTGTAGCTGTAGAAGTAACTCCGTCTAGTATGTTAAGTTCTGCAGTTGTAGAGGTGA
>VTLG01012976.1_pt1 | contig 31090 bp, 51 predicted proteins | sample 4694571 | NCBI WGS metagenome assembly VTLG01 (sample SAMN12604809, study PRJNA352737) | marine metagenome | biome: ENVO:00000447; feature: ENVO:00000209|ENVO:00000569|ENVO:01000036; material: ENVO:00002151; isolation source: viral sequences binned using virsorter ...
TAAAAGGTCTTACATTTGATAATGTAATTGTAGATTTAACAGCAACAAGACTGGAAAAATATTTTACACAATTAAGATTAAAGTATGTAGCTTACAGCAGAGGAAGAATAGACTGTTGGACAATTGCGTCACAAGGAAAATATATATTAGGAGGTAGATAATGAGCGATAAAATATATAAAAAGCAGGTAGGTGGGACTCACTATAAATCAATGGTTATTCAACCATCAGAATTTATTAACAGAAATAACATCCCGTTTGCAGAAGGCAACGCAATTAAATATTTGTGTCGTCACAAACAGAAAAATCAAAAAGAAGATTTGTTAAAAGCAAAACATTATATTGACATGGCAATCGATAGAGACTATCCTGAAGAAGTGAAAGAAGAAATAAAAGAAACAAAAAATTCATGGGGGATAAATAATGTGTAATACTCCAGAAGATTTAGATTTAAAAGGTATTAATACTGTTGCTGTCGATATAGAAACATACGATCCAAACTTAAAAACAAAAGGATTAGGTGCTATCAGAAATGATGGTTTTATTTGTGGCATTGCTGTTGCTACAGGTAAAGATACTTCTTATTTTCCATTACATCACTCAGATACAGAACTTACCATGGGTAAAAAACTAAAGATATGGAAGGTTTTAAACGAGAAAATATTTCAAAATGAAAAAATTACAAAGGTATTTCATAATGCAATGTACGATGTTTGTTGGATTAGAGCTGTTACAGGCTCTATGATAAAAGGTAGGATTGTAGATACTATGATAGCTGCATCCGTTATTGATGAAAATAGATTTAGATATTCTCTAGATGCTTTAAGTAAAGATTACATAGGGGACTCAAAGTACAAATATGATTTACAACAAAAAACTTTAGAATGGTCTGGAGGTATGGTGAAAGACCCTATGTCTAATATGCACAAGCTGCCTTCATCTATTGTAAAAGACTATGCAAAACAAGATGTAGATTTAACTTTTAAATTATGGAATTTATTTGATAAAAAATTAGACGAAGTATTATACACTAAAGAAAATGGAGAGCAAAAGACTTGTAGAAAAATATTTGAATTAGAAACAAAATTATTCCCTTGTTTAGTTGACATGAAATTTAAAGGAGTTAGAATAAATGTCCAAAAAGCTAAAAAGTTTGGCGACCACCTCAAGAAACGAAGAGATCAAATCGTAACTGCAATCAGAAAAAGAACAACTAAGAAAATAGATATATGGGCAGCATCCTCTATTAAGATTCTATTAGATCACCTAGATATAAAAGATTACAAAGTTACACCTAAATCTAAAATGCCACAACTTCCAAAAGATTATTTAAAAACACATAAAAATAAATGTTTACGTATGATTGCAAAAGCAAGAGAATATGATAAAGCGGCAAATACTTTTGTAGATGGTTTATTAGATTATGTACATAATGACAGAATACATGCAGATATAAATCAAATTAGATCTGACCAAGGTGGAACGGTTACTGGAAGATTTTCAATGTCCAATCCTAATTTACAACAGATTCCAGCACGAGGGTTCATGGGTAAAAAGATGAGAGAGATGTTTTTACCAGAAGAAGGACACGAGTGGACGAGTCTTGACTACTCGCAACAGGAACCACGGATCGTGGTTCACTATGCTATCAAGTTAGGTTTACCAGGAACAGAAGAACTACATAAAGAGTTTGATAAAGAAGATGCAGACTTTCACCAGATTGTTGCCGACATGGCAAAAATTTCTAGAACACAGGCTAAAACAATTAATCTGGGTTTATTCTATGGTATGGGTAAATTAAAATTACAAAAAGAATTAGATCTAGATAGAGTAAATGCAAGAAAATTATTTAATGAGTATCATAACAAGGTTCCATTTGTAAGACAGCTTTCACAAGATCTTATTCAATTTGCAAAAGATAATAGATTATTATTTACTTTACATGATAGATTCTGCAGATTTAATAAGTGGGAAACTACTGATAGAGAATGGAATCCAGAGACAAATAGATTTAATGAAGTGCCTTTATATACGGAAGAAGAAGCAAGACAGGCTTTTAAGGCTGAGATTCTAGAGAAATATAAAGAAAATAAAGTGGATAAGAATTACATGGACCACTTTGAAAAATATTACACACCTGCATTTACTTACAAAGCTTTGAATAGATTAATTCAAGGATCCGCAGCAGACATGACAAAAAAAGCTATGGTAGATTTATATGAGAGAGGCATTATACCACACATACAAATACATGATGAACTTTGCTTATCTGTTAAATCAAAGGAGGATACAAAAATAATTAAAGAGATTATGGAGAGTGCTATATTACTTGAAATTAAAAATAAAGTTAACTATAAAAAAGGTAAAAATTGGGGTATAATAAAATAAAAAAAATGGAGGGAACTATGGAAAAAGTTACAAAAGAAGCTAAGAGAATATGGAACTTAGCAGTAAGCAATAAGAAGGCTACAATTGTAGTTATAGTTGCTATAGTTATAATAGTACATCTAGTTACTAATTAATTTATGACCTATGGCCTACTTAAATGCAAACATTCCTGTAATGTATTCACAAATCAGGAGAGAGTATCTCTATGATCTTAAAGATCACTATGGAGAAGTTGAAGACTGCATTATATTTGGTCTGGCATCTATCACAGGGCGCCCTATACTATTTCATGCTATTATGGAAAACGGTGCAGTATTTTACCGCCTACCAATTAGCGCGTTTATTCAACGGGGTTTCGAAGTCAAAGACGTACCACGAAGACGACTTGATGAACTTCAGCTCTGGAATTGTTTTAGTTATTATCCTGCTATCACTTCTTATGATATTCTAGATAGTCAATCTGGAAGATATTTCGGAAAAGATAAGAAATTACATCCTGGGGCGTACCTTTTTACAGTTGACTGGGCGCACCCAGAGAGTAATATAGTAGACACTGATCATTCAGAAATTCCGCACGAACATAAGTGCGCACACATTCTCGCTCTAGAGGATGGAAATTATGCAGCACAACCAAACAATCGTATCCTTTGGGATATACCTTCGTTTACAGTTAAAGACGAAGTACCTGATTGGAAAGTGCAAACTTCAGAGTGGAATGTAGAAGACACTCGTAAATGGAAAACAGAAGATACCGATAGGTTCTTTTATAACATTGAGGAGAAAAAAGATGATTAAAAAAATATTAAAATTTTTTTGCTGGCCATTTAAAAAATTTTTAGATTGGTTAGCAAGTGGTTTACCCAAAGGAAAATAATGGCTAAATGTAAAAATTGTCAGTGTGATTGTCATTGTAATAGTGAAATGCATCTACCAAAAGATGAGTTAGATAAAGGTGGAGCATGTGTGTGTGATAATTGTGAGTGTAAAAATGGTAAAGACAAAGCCGAAGATTCGACTTATGAGAATAATGGTGGTCTTGTAATAGATGACACAGGAGAGTGTGAAAGTTGTCAATAATTATGGATAAATTTATGAACTATTATGTAACTGGTGCATTAATTATAATAGTATGCCTTTTAGCATTCTGCGGTCAAGTAAAAGCAGGTTCTACACAAACAAACACTAGTGGTTCTAATACAGCGATTGAAGGCGGCTATACTTCAGAGTCAACAACGACCTATCAATCAGGTTCTGAATCTACAACTACAACTACCAATACTACAAATTCAAATATAAAATCTTCACCACCATCAGCTGCAGCTCCATCATATAATTCTATGACTCAAGATGTTTGCGCTGTCGGAGTTTCCGCAGGAGTACAGACCTTTGGTATAGGTTTATCTGGTGGTAAACATGTAATAGATAAAAATTGTGAAAGATTAAAATTAGCTAGAATATTAGATCAATTTGGTATGAAGGTAGCAGCAGTTGCCATCCTCTGCCAAGATGAGCGTGTGTTTGAATCAATGATACAAGCAGGCACTCCGTGCCCTATTGATGGTCGTATTGGAAAAGAAGCTGAAAAACTTTGGGCTAAATATGATCACGAAAGACCTGATTATGATGTCTACGTTGAACGTATGAAAAAGAGAGAAAAGAAAAACAAAGAAATTGAAGCACAAATTCAAAAAGAATTTGATGAAGCAGAAGCTGCTGCAAAAGCACAAGAACTTGCAGAGTGGAACAAAAAGAAAATAAAAGATTGGAAAGGACCTAGATGATCTGGTTAACAATAATGATAATAGGAGCGGGATATGCGATTTATCGTATTAATAAGTTTGCTGACGATGTTAACCCTTACAACTTCAGCAGAAGAAATCACAACAAATAATTTACTTCCAAATTCAGGGGATGGTGTAGATTGGAATTCTAGTTCTACAGACCAGATTAATCCTGGAGGCTCTGGATACGTATCTAATGGTTCCGATTTAAATGGATTTACAGTTACTTGTGCCACTTCCCAAGCAAATTGTGGATATAAATGGAGTGTGGGCGGAGATTTTGAAGTTACAGGCACTGCAACATTATCCAAAAATGATATTGCTCTAACTAATACTGATCGTACTCAGGACATGTTAGACAATGGAATTACTCTTAACAATTACATAGACGTTGCAAACTGTGATCACGAAGCTGGAAACTGTGAAGGTGATAGTGGAAATACAGATTCCCACACAGTTACAATTAAATTAAAGAATTCAAGCGGCACAGTATTATCTACTACAACTCAAACAAGAACAGACATCGATGGATTTAAAGGAAACTGTAATGGTTATCCTTCATCCTCTTTAGCAGGAGTATCCGCAGCGTGTGGTCAATATAATGATACAGTTATATATAATAACACAGGTTCCAACAAAGTAGATTGGTCTTGGAGCGGTACTGATAATAATACAGGTACAGCAAGTAGAGGTGGACCAAATCTTTTAGGCGCCAAACTTACAATGACTTATAACAACACTGTCATAGATAATGAAATTATTGAAGAGATAGAGGATATATTTGAAGAAATAGATACAGATATAATAGAAGAATTCTTTGAAGAAGAAACTTTTACTTTTGATGAAGAGCCTCAATTTGAAATGGAAATGGGACCAACCTTTGAGGACTTTACATTTGCAGAAGAATTTGTAGAGGACTTCTTTATGGAGATGGACGAAGAATTCTTTATGGAAGAGACAGGTATGGAATTTGAAGATGGTCCTATGATTGAATTTACAGACACAGAAATGGAGGAGATAAATGAAGAGAGTAATGAAATCGTTGCAACATTCTTACCGGTGGTTTCTGAAGAAGAGGAATTTTCATCTGAGGAATCATTCGCCGAAAGTGATGGACCCGTATTCATGGAACCAACCGAGGACGGAGAAGGTTTCGCTACAGAAACTTTTCAAGAAGAAGAAGTAATTGAAGAAGAGCCTATGATGGAAGAAGAAATGGCTGAAGAATCAACAGAAATGGCTGAAGAAGAAGTAATGGAAGAAGAAAATACTGAAATGGCTGAAGAAGAAGCAGTTGAAGAAGAGTCTACAGAAATGGTAGAAGCAGAGAATGAAGAAACGTTTGAAGAAGAAACACAAGAAGAAGAATCTACTAGCGAAACTGCTACAGCATCCACTGTTCAGAATGAGAAGCTTGCCAAACAAAAAAAGATACGACAGAAAAAAGCTATCGTTAAAAACCTTGATAGAATAATGGATAAAGTTGACAAAGATATTAAAGATATTGCTAAAAATTTAGCCATTAAAAATATTATAAAAATGGATGCAATGACAAGCGAACAAGCATCTTTAGCTATGTACCAAAATACATTGTTTTATAAGCCAAAAAATATATATTTAAATCAATTAAATATCTTTGATAATAGGCAAATTTATCCAAATACTAACCTTGCAACCTATGTCCAAAATGATAAGATGGAAATCAAAGCTAGAAAACTTGGAGAACTTAATCTTAAGAAGCAACAGCTTTTATATGAACTGGAAATGTTAAAAAATGGGCAAACTTAAAGATCAACTCGCAGGTGTAGCAGCTTTAATCGCAGCGATAGTTGCGATCGGTGGTGGTTTCGTAAAATATGGCGAAATTATAACTAAATTAGATGCAATAGAATCAAGAGAACAATCAACTGTTGATACTTCAGCAATTGAAAGTCAGATTGCAGTATTAGAAGAAAAAGTTTCTAAATTAGAAAACGTTGACACGTCTCATACTCATGAATTTGTACAGCATAAACATGATTTAGTTAAGCACGATCATCCAGTTGATCATGGTCACACTAAAACATTAGTAAATGAAAAAGAAATCGAATTATTAAAAGTTCAAATAGAAGAAATTAAGGTCAAGTCTACCAATCCATTGGCAAACTAATGTCATTTAAAGAAGAAGTTTTAAAACGATTACAACTAAGTAAAACAGAAGTTGTTCAGGGTATATGTCCTACTTGTGCAGAAAGAACTATGTTAATATCTTTAACTAAAGAAATATATAGATGTATAACTTGTGGTGGAGATTTAAGACAATATATTAATGGAAAAATATCATATATTCCAACTACAGATATGCAGAAAGATAATTTAAGTGGCGAAAAAGTCTAATTTCGGGGTTAATACTTATCATAACCAAAAACCTAGAAAGCGCCCTGGAAGGCATAAAAAACGGCTAAATAAGAGCGAAAAAAGAAATCAGAAAAAAAGAAAAAAAGGGCATTGACAAATATCCCTAGATATCCTATATAGAATACATGAAAGAAATAAACATAAAAGTTGATAACATAACTCCAAAACAATGGACTAATCTTTTAATAGAGCTTAATCTAGTAAAAGAAGCATGGAAAAAATATGGACCATCTATGGATATTAAAGCTAAAAACTTTAATAGAATAATTAAATGGGGTAAGAAAAAACATGGTGACTCAGAAAAAGATTGATGAATTAGCTGATCTTTGGAATAAAACTAAAGATCCTAAATATAAAGACGAATGGTATAAATATATAAAGGAGTGGGCTGATGGAGTTAATAATTCTAACAGACGGTCTGTATCATCTAGTCCCAGTGACAGAAGAGATGTTAGCAAACCTAATGTTGTTCGATGAGACAGTTAAGTATGCTGATCTTTGTGAGATATTAAGAATAAAACTGAGTACTTATTATGAAAACCCAATTAACGCCCACGTTATGAATGATGGGAGTGGTGATTTTTTTGGATGTATATGGAAATGATTTTTATAAGTTTAGGATTAGTGTGCTTAATTTATTTAGGTATAATTTTAATACTTGTAAAATGGAATAAAGAAAAAGAATTATAAGACCGTTAGTAGGCGTCCAAGTTCTGCAGTATTGCGCTCCTCTGTACGTTCGCGATGACCCGATGAGGGTAGCAACGAAAGCGGCGCCTTCTACGTTAGTACGTGCACGGAAAGCGTAGGGGCCGAATGAATTCACCTATCCCAAGAGAGAAAATGTCAGGATAGGCTTGAAAGGTAAGAAAACTTCCCTACCATATTTTTGCCATAAAATCAAGTCTCAGCTTCAGGGTAGTACGTACACCTAAATGTGATAGATATTCCAAGCTTATTAACTTCTTCTCGACCAATTTCTCTTAATTTTCTAGCAGATTCTTCATACCCAAAAATACTGCATGAGTAGGGGTCTTCAAATGTTTCGTGCCATTGATACGGCGGCATACAATCACCCGCTGCATAACTGCACATTAATAAAGTTAATACTATTTTCATCTTGACAAATCCCTGTTCGATCCTATATAGTCATCATAATTAAATGAAAGGAAACAATGACTGATATAACTAAATATAGAAACGTTTCGTTAACACATGATACATATAAGGTTTTGATTGGATTGTCGAAGGTTTTATTACCTGACGCAAAGTTATCAATATCAAAAACAATTGAATCATTAGCGAACGAGAAAGCGAAAAAGTTAAATGGCAAAGCAAGAAGCGACAAATAATATTTGTCAAACCTGTAATGGTAATGGTTACATTAAAATTACAGACGAAGAAGATAAAAAAGAAATAAACATTCACCAGTGTTGGAAATGTGAATCGAAAGGAGAAGTGCATGGGATATCCCTGGAAAACAGTCATCTTCTTGATGATGATGACTATTGGAATTACATACCTAGTAGCATTCCCAAGTTAAGATGAGAGATACAGACATAGCTTATCTTGCTGGGCTCTTTGATGGTGAAGGTAGTATACAATACAAAAAGAAACCAGAGAAAAAAAGATCTGGAACGTATGATTGTTGGCGCATCAGTATGGAAATATCCATGACTGATCAATCAGTTGTACGTTGGGTTACTGAAGTTTTAGGCTGTGGTACTTTTTCTAAAAAACCTAGAAAAGGTAAACGTAAAGATGGCACCAAGTATTTAATGCAATACAGGTGGAGATGTACGTTCAGAGACGCGTTCTACGTGTGTTGTTTACTCTTCCCCTACGCCCACACAAAATTACCTAAGATTCAACAGGTCATTGATCACTACGCTAAACAAAAAATTATGAATGGTAATGTTGTTAGTTTAGATGAATATAGAAAGGCAATGAGTTTAGAATGAACTGCTGGCATTGTCAAACAGAATTAATATGGGGTGGAGACCATGATATTGAAGATGAAGATGAATTCTATAGTATGGTAACAAATTTATCATGTCCAGAGTGTAAAGCACACGTTGACGTATATTATCCAAAGGGGGAAGATGAAAAAGGGTAGAAGATATATAGAACCCATGACAGGTAGTGGAGATGAAACTGTTAAGAAAAGGGATATTAAAAAAATAAAAAAAGAAGCTGGTAAAACATTTGATGGAGTATCAAGACCATCAAATGATGAATACAGAGAAGAATATAATAGAATATTTGGAGAATGGAAAAGTAGTGAAGAAAAAGAATGAAGATTGGAAGAAAGAGTGGCAAGGTATGCCAGAGTTTGAAATGGAAGATTTATCTTCTTTTAGAAAGATAGTAGTACACTTTAGAAATCAAGAGGATATTGATAAGTTTGCTGAACTGATTGGTCAAAAGATAACTAAAGCACCAAGTCTTTGGTATCCTGAATGGGAGAAGAGGAGATATGCTGATAAACGGTACGTTGATGAATCCTAAACATCCAGTCTACATAATATCTAAAGGACGATGGGATAGTCGTCATACGAGTACAGCTTTAGAAAAGATGAATATGCCATATCAAATCGTTGTTGAAGATTATGAGTACGAACAATACGCAAGGTTCATTGACAAAGATAAAATTTTAATACTACCAGAACAATACATCAAGGACTACGACTCATGCACCACGGACCACGGAACAGGTTCTGGTCCTGCAAGAAATTTCTGTTGGGAGCATTCATTAGAAAATGGCGCCACAAGCCATTGGTTGTTAGATGACAATATAAAAGCTTTTGGTAGAATAAATAGAAATTTATATATTCATGTTACATCAGGAACTATATTTAAAGCTGCAGAAGATTTTATAGAAAGATACGAAAACGTTGCTCTTGCTGGATTTAATTATGATTTTCTAGCTAAAGCTAAAACAAAATTACCAGCATTTGTTATGAACACTAGAATATATTCTTGTTTATTAATTAAAAATAATATTCCTTATCGTTGGCGTGCAAAATATAATGAAGATACAGATTTATCTATAAGAGTTTTAAAAGATGGTTGGTGCACTATTCAATTTAATGCATTCATACAAGAAAAAGCTACCACTCAAACTATGAAGGGTGGTAATGAGGAGATTTATAAAAATGGTACGTTGGATAAATCTAAAATGTTAGCAAGATTACATCCAGACGTTGCTGAAGTTGTTTGGAAATTTAACCGTTGGCATCATCATGTTGACTATAAATCTTTTAAAAAAAATGAATTAAAAAGAAAAAAAGGATTAGAGATTAAAAAAGGAATTAATAATTACGGAATGAAAGTAGTAAAAATATGAAAAAATTAATATTTATTTTAATTATTTTATGTTTGAGTCATTGTAGTGTTAATACTGGAACTGAAGTAGAGTTGAATGATAAAAAATATATTTTAGATATAGATTACGGCAATAGTAGGTATGCAAATGATGGATGAAAAAGATTTAAAGGAATATGAAGACAATGTTAGACTTGTCTCAAGTATGAAAAAAAGCAATAAATACAAGTATTTACAAGGAAAACAGATAACAGATGAAGAATCAGGAAGTCGAGTTTATGACTTCAGTGGATCTAGACTTCCTTCGGTAACTACTGTATTAAGCGCTACAAAAAATCAACAATTTTTAAAAGATTGGAAAGCTAAAGTTGGTAATGAAGAAGCAGAACGAATCAAGAATTTATCTAGCAGGCGGGGGACTGCCATGCACAAATTCCTGGAGTCTCATATCCAAGGAGTTGGCTACGATGATCTTACAGAACTCGGACAGGCGGCGAAGCCCATGGCCCAAAAAATTATTGAAGTGGGTCTTGCACCTATTTCAGAGTACTATGGTAGTGAGGTTATGTTACATTATCCTGGGCTGTATGCTGGGAGTACTGATCTCGTTTGTTTACATAATGATTTAGAAACTATTGTAGATTTTAAACAAAGTAACAGACCCAAGAAAGAAGAATGGATTGAAGATTACAAATTACAAATTGCAGCGTATGCTATGGCTCACGATGCATACTATGAATCAACCATCAGGCAGGGTGTGATCATGATTTGTACACCAGATTTGTACTACCAAGAATTTAAAATTCAAGATGCAGAACTTAAAAAGTGGAAACATAAATGGTTAAAGCGATTAGACATGTATCACGAATTAAAATTCGATGAGAAAGAACAAGCAAACGTAAACATTAACGCTAAGGAGTTTAAAAAATGAAAAAAGATGAAATTAAATTACTGTGGAGGGGAAACAAAATACCCTGCGAAGACTGTAAAGTTGTATTTAAAAATAGATTTGGCAAAGAATATACAGTCGAGATATCTAGATTGATTAGAGTATTTAATAATAATATTTGGCAACATACGAAGAGTGTAAAATGAACGATGAAACAAAACAATTAATAGAGGAATTAAAGGCTTACCGTGATGATATGGTGGCACGTAATTATCCTCATCAACAGATTAGTGATATCATTACCAAGTGGGAGCATAAAAAAGATTTTTTAGAAGAAGCAGAAAAAGAAAGGAGGGAACTCAATGACAGTTACCAAGAATCAGTCAGACAAGCAAAAAGCAGAAAAGAATAATTGGGGAGGAGCTAGAAAAGAGTGTCTAGTAATTAAAAAACACGCTGATAAGTGGTGTAAAGATAATGGTTATCCTGTTCGTAAACGAAAGAGAACAAGATATCATGCTGCTAATTTTATCTTACCGTGAAAAAACCTAAAATATATGTGGCTATGCCATGTTTTGATTCAATGAAGGTTGAAACGTGTGTCTCATTATTGGATACATTTTCAACGTTAGGTAGAGCTGGAATTGAATGTAGATTCAAATCTGTTAAATCATCGTTAGTTACTCATGGACGAAATCTACTCACTGCAGGATTTCTAGATTCTGAATGTGATTATATGTTATTTGTTGACGCTGATGTAGAGTTTCCAGCAGAAGCTGTGGCTCGAATGTTGGTACCAAAAAAGGACGTAATTATAACTCCTTATAGATTAAAAGAAAACCCTAATGTTGAGAAATATCCTATTAAGTTTAAGGATTCTAACGATATTAAAATATTACCCTGGGGATTGGTGGAATTAGAATCTGGACCAGCGGGTCTGATGTTAATAGCTAGAGAAGTATTTATAACACTGATGAAAGAATTTCCTGAAGGTAAGATTAATTTTAATGAAGCTACGAGAGCTAAGATGAATAAAGAGATTGGATCAACAAATGATGCGATCGATAAGTATATGTATAATTTTTGGGATACGAGTTTTAAGAATGGTGTTTGGAAGGGTGAGGATATGGCGTTTTGTGAACTATGTACCGAGGTTGGAATACCAATATATGCGAATATCGAGTCATGGACCACGCATCACGGATCATGGGGCTTCAATGGCAAGTTCGGAGATACTTTAGTAAAGAAGGCATAATTGTGGCAGAAATGTGGCAAGATTAAGGCACACATTTGCGACACCTAGGGTGTCGGCAGGGTGTCGGCAGGGTGTCGCAAGTGTCGAAAAATGGGATAATAATGGATCAAAATTCAGCAAAACTGCGACAGAAGTGTACAATTGTTGCTAAAATACCACAAAAAGCCGACACCCCCCGACCCCCTCCCGACCCCCTCCCGACGGGGGGGGTGTCGAAAAATTAGCCTTATGTACCAACGCTTATAGGTCATTTTGGTCATTTGCGACACCTTTTCAACTTTTTTTTATTTTTAGCGCAGATAAAAAAAAATTACTCTGTAGGGTATCGAAAAGATCAATTATGGCATAAATAAGGCAAATGGGTATAGGAAACGTTATGGCACTGGCAATTGAGATGATGACAGAAAAAGATTTTTGGGATATGTTCCACAAGAAACATAATCCGAGATATTATAATGCCAAAAAGAAAACCCAAAAAAAGAAAACCAAGATCAAAAAGAAAAGTCGTAGAACCAACTCAGCCAAGCGATATACCTTTTCAAAAAGTAAGAGTTGAATGGATTGATATTCTGAGTGACTCAGGTTGGGCTGATGAAAAACAATTTAATAAAATGCAGTTAGCATTCCCTGTCAATGAAGGTTGGTTATACAATAAAGATAGATTTGCAATTAAACTGTTTGCTTCTTATGATAAGGATCCAGTAACTAATGAAATTACTTTTGGAGATCGGACGATGATTCCTTTGGCTTGTGTGAAGAAGTTGACGAAGGTTCATTAACTTCTAACGACTCACCCTCAATCTGTTTCGCATTTAAGATCGGTGCATAATCTTCTAATATCTTTTTCATCTTAGCTTCTAATTGTTCTTCAGACATTTCTTCTAGCTTCCCAGTTTTAATTATCTTCCTGTCTATGTATAATCCAGCGGCCATTCCTCTATTCTTTTCTGCATTTGTCGCAGCTGAGAAAGCACCTTTATTTAAAGCGGCTTCTCTGATCTTACCAAGCTCCGCAACATGTTTATCATAAGTGACTTCATATTTTTTGAGTTTTTCTTCTCTCAATGCTCCAATATATTGTACTACCAATGGGGACAACCTAGGGTTTTGTAGTTCTGATGCCTCAACTCTACATCTTTTCTCACTGTATCCAGCAGCTATGGCTGCGTCAGCACCTGTAGTTCTACCTTCATTGAATACAAGATATTCAGCAAATCTTTTTTGCATTTCTGTTAATCTTTTTGGAACTCCCATATTGACAATTTAAGGTAACTATCCTATATTGTCAATAGATATGACAGAGATAAATGAAGAGATACTAGAAGTACATTCTAGGAATAAAAATAAAAAATATGAAGCACCAGAAATAATTGTGGATAGAGGAGAATTAGATTTGACTAAACAAGTAGAAGATAAGGATACACTTATACAAGAGTTACGTATGCGTATAAGAGATATGTTAATTATAAGTGAACAACACAGAAATATATTAGGTGAAGAAATAAGTAGGAGAAAAGCACTGGAGAAAGAAGTTAAGGACTTAAAACTTCAGATGTCAGAGTATTTGAGTGTAAGAGATAAATAATGTTAGTAAAAGATTTACAACAATTCTTAGGAACTTTCACTGATCGACTTAAAGGCAATGCAATTAGTCATGCTAGAATATATGTTGAGAAGGATGGTTATCTTGAAGAGATTAAAAGAATGGAAGTACAAGAGCACACAATAATTGGTCAGCCAGGATTAAGATTAGTTATGAAGACTCAGAAGGAAAAGAAATTACATATGGACGATAAATTAATTAAACCGTATTAAGGAGGAAGAATGGAAATATCAATTGAACAAAGAAAAGAGCTTTTAGAATATTTATCTAGAAGACCTTATACTGAAGTGTATACTTTGATTGCTATGTTAGTGTCTCTAAAGCCTAAATCTAATGGCAAAAAGGACAACAACGTTACCCCTAAAAATTAGTGGGTGCAGAACAGAAATTATACAGAAAACTTAAAGCTAAAACACCTAAAATTATCTGGAATCGCATTGAAAATCTTGCTATTCCTGGCATGCCTGATCTGTTGGGTTATAATACTAATGGCCACTTTTTTACAGTCGAGCTAAAAGTCACAAAGGGTAAGAAACTTAAATTTAGTCCGCATCAAATTGCGTTCCACGTGAAACATCCCAACAATACATTTATCTTGGCCGAGGCCCTTGATCCAAGAGCCTCTAATCGTTTTCATTTGTACCGTGGTGCTTGTATCTTGGAACTGGAACCGGCCGGCTTGACGCTTGAAGCTTGTTGCTTGGAGCTTGATGCTTGTAACTTATTGTTCGAGAAGCTTGGAGCTTGACGCTTGGAGCTTGCTGCTTGTAGCTTGACGCTTGGAGCTTGTAGCTTGACGCTTAAGGCCCGGCTCAGGGTGCACGCTAGTTTCGAACCCGTCGGTTGCTTCTTCGCTAATGACCTGAGCCAGTTTATTACGCTTGCGTAATTCTTTGTAATATTTTGGGTGTTTAAATTCGAACATTATTTTTCGTCTATTATTTCTATAAATGCCTTAAACTCTTCAACCGGATCGTGTTGTGTTTCGTCCCAGATCTCGACATCAGTTGAAATAATTTCTCTCAACTTCCTTAATTTTTTTCTAAGTTTGTTTAATTTTTTTTTAGTGTTGTCCATATGATATATTTTTTATTTCTTTATTCCAGCAGTTTCTGCAGTCTTTGCATTCATTATTTTGTTTAGGCGCCGGGCATGTTGCGCCGCGTGTAACTACCGTTGAAGTGTTTGACCATGTAAACGCCGCCGGCTGGTCAATCATTGGCATGCTAAAACGAATTATTAAATTATCTGGGGCTCGTGAGACATGGTTCTTGATCCATGCTTCCCGCGTTGGCATCCAGTGCTTGATTGAAGGCGTCAACCTGCAGACATCAAAAATTTTGTTTAGATGATTAAGATCTTGAACATCGCCTGAATCGTGCCACCTGAACCATTTAGATTTTTTTGAATTAATTAATATTGTCATAGCTGCAACCCAGAGCGGGCTCTTGATTGCTTCTAGTCTCTTGTATTGTGCATCCTGAACCACTTTAAATACATAGCAGCCTTTAAGCGCATAGCAATTGTAGCAGGTGCTGCCTTTAATCTTTCGGAGCTTGCTGCCTGTTTTGCATTCCTTGGCTGGTAAACCAATTGACCAGCCGGGCATTTTTGAAGGCTTGCTTAAACCTCCGACCAGTGTCCATGCTTCACTTGTTTTCATCTTTTCCTTTTTTAATATCTTTTAATATTTGATCATGATCCATGGCTGGTACATCATCTTCACCAGTTCCAACATCAGGGCGTGAGTTGTGTATCTTACACACCGCCGCCAGGACTTCCAGTGCATCGCTATAATTTAAGCGTTGCACCAGTTCGCATACTGTGTCTTTAGTTTTTTTAAATATTGGATTTGGTTTTATTTTATCTGAATTAATTGTTATCATCTATTATCCTACTATCATTTAATTGTGTCCGAATTAAGGCCGGCCGGGGCTTGTTGCTTGGCGCTTGAAGCTTGGCGCTTGCTGCTTAACTCTTTGAAAAACTTCTCACAGCTGGCAAGATATGACGCCGGCAGATTTTCGTGCGGCGTCATAAAATAGTGTGTTAAGTCGTTGTGTTTAATTCTTTTCACTTATTTTTCTCATCTTCTCCTGATCTTCCTTCACTAGTCGAAGGATCTCCTCCAGGGCATCTGCTATTCTTTTTAATTGTGTTGTGTCCATATTTTTTCCTTTCTATTTTTATCCTACTATATCCTTCAGGCAATGTCAAGCTTGAAGCTTGCAGCTTTCCGGCCGGATCTATTTAGAATGATTTTTAGAATCATTCTAAAGTGACCAGCCAACGCCAGACTGTCTGTGTTCTAGCGGCGGCGGCGCGTTGACTGATCCCAGATCCATTGGATGTTTCGAAAGTTAAGAGGCCGTCTCCCAATGGATCAGGGATCAGGTGTAATTGCTATTCTCCCGCGTTAACCAGAGTAAGCATCACACAACCTGATCCCAGATCCAACAAGAGAACTGCAGTGTAGGATTAATTAAAACCCTTTTAATACTCCAATTGGATCAGGGATCAGATCCCAACCACTTCAGGCAATACATAAATGTTTGCTAATCATGGCGGGGAATGTTTAATCTAATCCCAGATAAAATTAAATCCTATTTAATACTTGATGAAAGATTTATCAAGAACTTTATTTAAATAAACTTCTTGACATTAGTAGGATTATCCATTACACTTGGACGGTGGCTGGGGATGGTGGTTAGTAGTATAAACAACACAACCACAGGTTGTGCGGATTCCGGCCGGAATCTGCCTTAATTTTGCCTTATTTTTTTAGTAGGATTATCCCATGCAAAATAAAAAGAAAGGAAAAACAAATGAGTAAAATAAGAATGAATACTGAATTCAGAAATAAAATTCTGAATAGGTATATTGAAAGTGCAGAAAACGAAATAACACAAGAGAGTGATAACTTCAATGACGCAAGAGAAAAAGTGGATAGTCTATATCCAAAAGCTTTTGAACTTGCAACAGCAGTTGTTAAGAGAGCATATCCAGAAGAAGATGTTCAAACTTGCAAAAGTTTAAAACAAAAGTATGGAGAACCTCTTGATGTTGTAGCAAAAGATAAATGCTTTTATTTTTCTTACGCAAAAGAAAACTTAGAAGAAGATGAAGATGAAAGTGACAGAAATGTATCTGAACATTTTGATTTTGGTCTTTATGGGAGTTTATCTGATAGTGATTATGGTGGAAGTGAAACAGGAAAACAATTTGCTTATGCTTATAAAAGAGAAGAACTAAAAGCAAAAGACTGTAATCCTGATATCTTGGCTCAACAAAATGGTAAAGATGATAACCCACATAAAACTAAACACATTGACGCAAATGACAAGGCTTTAGGATATGCAAGATACTCTAATTATAATTCTGATGATGATAATTCAAATGGAATTACAAGAGATTTTGATAGTCAATGGTATTTAGATATTATTGGAACAGCACATTGTAGAAAGAGAACTATTGCTTGTACTAGAGAGGAATTTCAAGTTTTCCAAATGTTGAAACAAGCAAAAGCAAATGTCATTACTTGTCATCAAAAATGGATTGATAGCATTGAAAAACAAAAACAAGCTATGAAAACAGGATTGAAAGCTTATAGATATTTAAGCGAGGGTGTTGAGTTGATGAAAGAACTTGATATTACTATTGATGAGGCAGAACTTGTTAGATGTAATTCAACAGGCTTGACAATCTACAACCCACAAAATCTTGCGAGTATGATTAAAGGAATGAAAAATACTCATGTAACAAGAGAACAAAAAATAGCCATTAGAAAGGAATATGAAAAACAAAACAATTTAAATTAAGCTATTGACATTAGGGATAATTTATGGGATTATCCCTAATTAACAGAAAGGTATAAAATGATAACAGATAAAACATTTAAAATAACATACTACGCAAACAAACATAAAAAGCATATTACGAGATTAGGTAAATGGATTGAAGGTTGTAGATATTGGACAGATAACACCGGGAAATCAATTTGCACATATTGGGATATTGAGGGCGACGGCTTTAGAAATGCAACAGTATCTTGGACAATGAAAGGAGATAAATAATGCCAAATAAACATTTTTGTCAAGGGCCGGCGTGTCATGAACAATGCACAACAGATAGATTTCTAAAATCTAAAGGCATAATTCGTGGAAGATATGCATATTCAAAAATAGATAATAGTCCTACTTCTTGGGGTTGGACTCCACCAGACTCAGATAAATACTTCTGTAGCCAAAGTTGTAAGAATGAGTGGTTAAATGTTAATATGGAAAGTATCGCTCGAAGAACATTGCCACCATTTATTGAACATAGAAGAATAAGTGAGGGATATGAGAAAGCTAAAACTAATTGGGGTGGAAACACTATTAGAAAAATAGGTGTTGACACTGTATAGTCAATAATATAGGATTGTCCTATTAACAAATACAGGAGAAATAACATGACTAAAACAATGAAAAAAGAATATCAACCAGGCGGTTCTAAAAGACAATACATTTTAGATAAAGCGGTTGAATATCTTACAAGCCCGAAGTATGGCACCCAAAACCATAAACACGATTACTTATTAAATGTAATTGGTTTATCTGAAACAGAATATTTGGAGTGTTTAAACAAAGCAACAAATGGAGGAGTTGAGTTATGGGCAAACTAGAAACAATTAAATGGAATAATAAAGAATATAAAATGCCGTTCAAGGCAGATTATAACAGACAAAAGGCGGACACATTTAAAGAAGAGATCATTGTCAATAATAGATTTAACAATGAGCCAGCTTTATTGCCTTGGTTTGCTGTTGCTGTGTACGATGTAATCATGGGCAGTGAACAAACAGAGGATTGGGATAATCATCGTAAGGGATTAGACTGGTTCATTAAATACTTTCCTAAACAATACAGCGTTCTGTTAGACTAGTCACCATCGTGGCGCGCTAACGCGCGCCACATCCCCACATAAATCAATAGAGGTACCAAACACAATCCGAAAATTTCCGGCCGGCCGGGCCCCCCACACCCCCTTTTTAAAAAAGGGGTCCCACTACTCTAGGTTGTATTGCTTGATTTAGAGAGTTAATGGTGGTAAATTCGTTTTAAACATCGTAAAAGATGCAAAAATTTTTAAAAAATTTTTATGAATTTAAATAACGTTGATATTAGTAGGCTTCCAGCCGACATTAGAAAGCAATATAGACAACTTCAAGTTTTATATGCTGAAAAAAAGATACAAAACAGGGCAAAAGACGATTTTTTAAGCTTTGTTAAGTGCGTTTGGCCCGAGTTCATTGAAGGGGCGCACCATAGACACGTTGCAAAAAAGTTTAATGACCTTGCAACAGGTAAAATCAACCGTCTTATTATAAATATGCCACCAAGGCATACAAAATCAGAATTTGCGTCTTATTTATTGCCCGCCTGGATGGTGGGCCGTAATCCAAAGTTAAAAATCATTCAAGCAACGCACACTGGAGAGCTGGCAATACGTTTTGGACGTAAGGCCAAGCACTTAATTGATTCTCCAGAGTATAGAAAAATTTTTGAAACGACATTACAAGAAGATTCACAAGCAGCAGGCAGGTGGGAGACAGCTCAGGGAGGTGAATACTTTGCAGCTGGTGTTGGTGGAGCAATAACAGGTCGTGGTGCGGATTTATTAATCATTGATGACCCACATTCTGAGCAAGATGCGTTATCCGCATCTGCAATGGAAAATGCTTACGAATGGTACACCTCTGGACCCCGTCAAAGACTTCAACCTGGTGGAAAAATTATTTGTGTAATGACTAGATGGTCAAAAAAAGATTTAACAGGAATGTTAATCTCAAAACAGAAAGAAGCAAAAGCAGATCAGTGGGAAGTGGTCGAATTTCCAGCAATCTTGGACCATGGAGCAGAATTAGAACCCGTTTGGCCTGAATATTGGAAATTAGACGAGCTTGAAAAGGTTAAAGCAACGCTTCCAGTTGGAAAATGGAATGCACAATGGATGCAACGTCCAACTTCGGAAGAAGGTGCCCTTATAAAGCGGGAATGGTGGCGTAAATGGGATAAAGAAACCATACCTCCTCTGCAACATGTAATTCAGAGTTATGATACAGCTTTCATGAAAAAAGAGACTGCAGATTTTAGTGCAATCACTACTTGGGGTATATTTTTCCCCGATCAAGACTCAGGAGCCAATTTAATACTTTTAGACGCTGTAAAAGGCAGATATGAGTTTCCAGAGCTAAGACGAAAGGCTTTAGAGCAATATAAATACTGGAATCCAGAAACAGTTATCGTTGAGGCAAAAGCATCGGGTCTACCCTTAACATATGAGCTTAGACAAATGGATATTCCCGTTATTAGCTTTACGCCGAGCAAAGGAAATGATAAACATGTTAGAGTTAATACATGTGCACCTCTTTTTGAGTCAGGTATGATATGGGCGCCAGATCAGAATTTTGCAGAAGAGGTTAAAGAGGAATGTGCAGCATTTCCACATGGTGATCATGATGACTTAGTTGATGCAACAACTATGGCTGTTATGCGCTTCAGGCAGGGCGGATTAATCAAGCACCCTGAAGACTACGTAGAACAAAAAACAGCGCCTAGGAAAAAGGTTTATTATTAATGAAAACATTCGCACAATGGGTTCTTGCTTTAACAAGAGGTTATATTAAAGCTACTGGTAAGGAACCTGATAAATTAGCAAAACTTAAAATAAATATGGAAGCTGGTCAAAAAGTTAAGGACCAGAAAAAAGTTATTGAATTCCCAAAAGAGAGAGTTACAGACTGGACTAAAGAAAGATCAAAGCCAGGAATGTTTGATAATATATTTGCAAAGATGCAAAAAGATATGGGTAAAAAACCAAAGGTAGTAAAAACACAGTCTTTGTTTGCAACTGAAAAAGAATTTGCTTCTGATTTACAAAGTATAAGGATGAATCTTATAAAAAATGATCCTCATTTTAATCTTAAAATAGCTGAAAGATACAAACTTCCTGGAGAGAGGACTTATTCTGCGTTTGAAGAAGGTAAACTTCTTTCACCTACACAAAGACAGAAAATATTAGATGATATAAAAGGTGTTATGAAGAATGATGAATATCGAACTCAATTTGGAGAAGATTTTAATTTTACCGAAATAACCGATGATCTTTTTAGAATTGATAAAGCATACGGCGGACTCGCAGGCATGCTGGGTGAGAGAACAGGATTATTTGGTGGTGGACCTCCTGGTGTTCATGGTAGAGAAACAGGCGGTGGTTATTCTGATAGAGAACGTCACGAACAAAGACAAAATGTTGGAGGACCACCAGGCGGTGGAGATCCAGGAATGACTTATCAACCTCCTACAAAATTTATAACAAAAAAGAAATATCCTCCTAGTTTGAGTTCTCCAACATTAAGAGAAGAAGTTAGAAAAAAACGGGAAGAAGCAGCATTTGAAGCTATGTGGAGAGGAGCTCCTCCGAGCATGGGAGAAAGAGAAAAAATGTTTCGAAAATATAGAACTGCTAAATTACTGGAAGAAAAGAGAATAAGTGATTTTGATAAAAAAATAGCAGAGCGAAAAAAACTTTATCCTTATGCTGATATGACGGAAGAAGAATTCGCGGACAAGTATTCTAAAGTTTATGATTATATGAAGCAGGATCCTAACTGGAATTTTGAAGAGTTTCAAAAAGTTAGTTTTGCTAATCCTGGAGAAACGTTTCAAGCAACAGGAGCAAGAGATATAGGTCTTCCTTTGGGAAGAACTGATACAAGAGAGATTGATCTTTTCATGACTCCGTTTGGAAAAACTAATTTAGAAATGACCACGGCGGGTCCAAAATATGGGTATAAAAAAATTATGTCGGATCAGGATAAGGCACAAGTGGCTTTACATGAAATGAGACATAAAAAAATATTAACTGAGCCTCTCTTGACAGAGGCACAACCTCCTTTGGCTGTAGAAGTGTCAAAAATGAAAGGTCCAATAGGGTTCAGACCACAAGGGGAACCCCCTCTTATGTATCGTCACCTAGCTCCTCCAGGTAGTAAAAATGAATTTTCTCATCCTTTAGATATGCATGAAGTTTTTACTAGATTTATGGATAGCCAATATGGCCATTTAAAAACACCAAGTGGGCCTTATTTTGATAAAATTTGGAGAGATGAATGGCAACCTTATGCAGATAAATATGAAAAAATTCTAACAGAATATGATCTTTCACCAGTTAATTTAGCAGGCGGCGGTATCGCAGGCATGTTAGGTGAACCAACATACCAGGACGATAGTCATAGAGTGCCATTAAGAAAAGGTAAAACACCTAAATATAAAAAAGATCCAATTGATTGGTGGGAACTTCTAGGTCCCGACGATGAGGATCCTGATGTATGGTCTGATATATTAAAATCAGTAGGACTAAGAGAAGGTGGCCGTGTTCCGTTAGCCGGGGGTAAAAAAGCATTACAAGGACTTGCAAAATTAATGGACGAGTTCTTTCCAGGAACCACGAAGGTTGGACAAACATCTCGACCCATGGCTGAAAAAACACAGTTGAAAAGAGCACTTGCTGATTTTCAGGAAAGGCAAAAGGCGGCGAAATTAAAGGAGGAACAAATTAAAGAATTTAAAGGAGAAGAATTATCAAAGTGGGATGATCTTGGTGGATCAAAAGCTGATCCTTTTTCACCAGATTTTGACTTTAAAGCAGAAGCGGATCTAATTGCAAAGACGCCATTTACAAAATCACAATCAAAAAAACTTAAAGTTTGGGAAAATCCAGATAAAGTCAGAGCAGCCGTAGATGATATTTTTTCATCAGGAGATTATAAAATGGATGCACAAATGGCATCAGAAGCTTTAGTTGAAAATAATCCAAAAGCTTTTGGTAATAAACTTTTTGATGATTTAGATGATAAAACTCGATCGGATATTTATGGAGCGGTTGTAAATGTTGTACAGAGAGATTTAGCTAAAATGCTTCAATTGAAAAGAGCTTCCAAGCCTACAAAAACTTTAGAAGGTATTAAAAAAACTGGAACGATAGATATTTCTGATCCAAACATCGCTGAAGAATTTACAAAATTCATGAAAGAAACTGATCCTAAAGGATATGCTAAAATTCAAAAAGTAGTAGATGATGCCAATCAACAACTTGAACTTAAAAGATTTAAAACTAAAGGTCGTAAACCAAACGCAGACGGCGGCCGTGTTCCAATGTGGCTAGGTGGTGGTCTTGGAGCAGGAAAAGATTTACTAAGAGCAATAATGAAATACCATTCTAAAACAGGCACTACTGGATTAACTGGTTCAAAAATGTTGCAGTTGGTAAATCCTAAACAATTTAATAAAATGTTAGATAAACCAGAAGGTATACCTGCGATCGCTAAAGAAATTATTGAAAAACACATAAAAGAAATGAAAGCTGATAGACTTGGTGCTGTAGAACATTCATTAGGAATGGCTAAAAAAATGAAAAAGAGCAAAGATAAACTTAAAGAAGTGGACAAAATTACAGAAAAATTAACAAAAGAGTTTGTTGATAAAGGTATGGATAAAGAAATGGTTAAAGATTTAGTAGATATGTTTATTAATGCAAAATATCCAGATGTACTAAAAATAAAAGCATTACCAAACATAACCGATAAAGCAATTTTAGAATTAGAAAATATTGGTAAAAATTTGGCAACCAAAGGTCGTAAGCTAAACGCATCAGGCGGACTTGCACACATGGTAGGTGAGTAATGGATAAGTTTTGGGAAAATTATATTACAACTAGACCAGTTGATTCTAAAGGCGCGTTCGATGCATTTAAACAAATGCACCAAGATCCAAGGCCCATGGCTCAGGAACCACGGAACATGTACAGTCAAGGCCAACTAGTAACACCATCGGTTGATGGATCGAGACCTGGGTATAAAGGACCTGAATCAAACTATACTGCTAAAGATATAAATAAGATTGTTAAGCAATATGATAATTATTTACTAGGCGAAATAAAAGGTGGTGATTTAGCCGAAGGCCAGACATTTAAAAAATGGTTAAATAAAAATAGACCAAAAGATGCTAGTAATATTTATAATTTTATGAATCGTGAAAACATTAAACCTTTAATAAATAAACCACTTAATATTTTTGATGCCAAAGTTAAAGTTTTAGATACCTACGTAACACGTGCTAATGAACAAGGTATGTTTATTGATCAAAAAAAATTACTTAAAACGGTAGATATTTCAGCAAAAACAGGTGATGTTACAGGTGAGTATAGAACCAACATTAATAATGTTTTAAAAAAATTAGATACACAAGAAATAAAGGTTCATAAAGCATTTAATAAATTAATAAATAATGAACTTGTTTTTGTAACTGATCCTGATTTTTACACAAAGTTTCCAACTGAAAAATTAGCAGAACCAGGATCTATAAATAGAATGATTATACAAGAAACTGGTTTAGGGAGCGCTACTCTTAGAAAATATAGAAGTACTTTTAAAAAACCAGGTTCTAATGTGCCTTATTTTAGCACTAAAAAAGGAAAACAACAGTTAGATATAATTAAGCATATGAACCTTAAAATGGGGAAAGTAGGTGAAAAAACTTTTGATGGATTTAGTTTTAATGATCTTATGGAGTATGGGGCCAATAGTAAAAAAGGAAAAATGTATTTTAAAACTGCTACTGGCAGTGATTTTTATAAAGATGCAAATAATGTAGTTCGTGATTTTGCGGTTAAAAATTTTGACAACAATGCTAAATGGGGAAATGACTCAAAAATTAAATTTTATAAAAAAGGATCAGATACTCCTATCAAATGGCAACCAGGTAAAAGAATTACCGCAGATTTTGACTTTACCTACAAAGGTAAAAGATATGGTAGTAAAGATTTAGCTCAAGAATACTTGAATTGGACTAAAGGTAAAAGTACACCATTTAAAGAGGTATATGATAATCATAAAGCATATACTAATTTTTTAAGAAGACCAGTTGTTGTTGATGGACAAAAAACAAGTATAGGTAAATTATTTAAAGACGCTGGTCATATGGGTATGGCTATTGATCATAACACTTTAGGAGGAGTTGGAGAAGAGCCATTTAAAAATTTAAGATTGTTAAGTAGCAGAGCTAATTCTGAATTAGGGAATATTCTTCAGTATTATAAAAAATCTCCAAAGATTCAAAAATTATTAGCTAATGAATTTACAAAACATTTACCAGTGAATGAAAATTATATAAATGCTTTGGCTAATGATGAAATTAAAATAGCTAAAGATATGTTAAAACATGGAAATTCTACTATTCCCATGACTTATAATCAAGCGGCTAAAAATATACTAACCACTAAAAATATAAAAAATTTTTCACCAAATGAATTATTAACGGTTTCAAAAAGTGCTTATGGCTCAGAAGTTGGTTATAATATATTTAAAGGATTAAAACCTGAAGTTTTTGAAGGGGTTAAGACAAAAACTCAATTATCAAAAATTTTACAAAATATAGCGAAGAAGAAAGGACTTAACATTACAAATAAAGAAGCAGGATTCATTGCTACCGACATGCTTAAAGATTTTGGAAAAATGGGTTTAAAAGGTGGAAGACTTTTAAAGGCTCTTCAGTTAGAGTTTGAACCTATATTTGAAGGTTTATTTTATCAATATGCTAAAAAGTATAAAGGGTACGATCATGGTCTTGCAAGAGAAGAATTATTCCTTCCAAAAATGATAGCAAAGATAGCTCCTGATCTTTGGGAAAAAGTTGGGTTCAAACCATTTAAAACAGGAGTTTGGGAAGGCGCTGATCCACTTATTGAGAAACAATTAAGAGAATATGGAGGCGGAGAATATATAGATAGAACCAATAAAGTTAATGCAGAAGTGGATAAATATCATACGTTGGAAAATGAGTTAGGTATGATGCAGGTTAGTTATGGAGATTATACAGCAGCTTCTCCAGAAAAAATTAAAGCTAAAGAAAAAGAAATTGAAAATCAACGTAACTTACTTATTGATTTAGAACACACCCTTAAACCAGGAACTCCTGCTCATGACGCTTATATGATAGCTAAGGAAAAACAAGATTATGAATTTAGAAAAAATATTTCTGAATCGGCTAAAAGAAAAGAAAAAAGACTACATGATGAATATCTAGAGTATAGAGGAGGCAAACAAAGAAGCTTTCTTCTTCCTAAAGAAGAAGGAAAAAAAAGAGTAAAAGACCCTTTATTTAAAACGCCTTATACTTTTTTAGAAACAGACGATACATTTTTTGATATTTTGGAACCGGGTAAAAAGGCGTGGGAAGAATATGGTTTAACAGATACACAAGTTGGTCCTGTTATTAAAGAAGGAATTAAAGACAAATGGAAACAAATATATGATATGGGTGGAATTGATCTTATGGATAAAATTGGAATAGCTGGCGGCGTTGCTAATATGGCAGGCGGCGGTATGGTAGGGATACGTAAACCAAATGCATTACCGCCAACAGGAGGTCCTCAATCTGGAGGGTTGCCTTCTTTGTATAATAATGTTAGAAAATGGTAGGAGTATAAATGGCAGATATAGATAAATCACTCCCGAATGTTAGACACGAAGTAAAAATTCCTGGTGCACAACCACCAACGGATGTTGACATTACGGAGCAACAACAAAGACAACCTGTAGAAGTAACACCTGACGAAGAAGGTGGTGCTACAGTAAATTTCGAACCAAGTGCCGTGAACCAAGCTCAGTCAAACACGCACTTTGATAATCTAGCCGATATTTTACCAGAAGAAGTTTTAGATCCAATAGGAATTCAACTTAGACAAAATTTTACAGATTACAAAATGTCTAGAAAAGATTGGGAACAATCTTATACAAATGGTTTAGATCTTTTAGGATTTAAATACGATAATCGTAACGAACCATTTCAAGGAGCAAGTGGTGCAACACACCCAGTACTAGCTGAAGCAGTTACACAGTTTCAAGCATTAGCTTATAAAGAATTATTACCAGCAGATGGACCCGTTAGAACTCAAGTTTTAGGAATATCCAATCCTGCTAAAGAAGCTCAATCACAAAGAGTTAAAGATTTTATGAATTATCAACTCATGGATCAGATGAAAGAATATGAACCAGAGTTTGATCAAATGTTATTCCATCTACCTCTCAGCGGCTCAACTTTTAAGAAAGTTTATTATGACGATCTTTTAGGAAGAGCCGTGTCAAAATTTATACCTGCAGATGATCTAGTCGTTCCGTATACAGCTACCTCATTAGATGATGCGGAAGCAGTAGTTCATGTCGTAAAGATTTCAGAAAATGATTTACGTAAACAGCAGGTCAATGGCTTTTACACTGACATTGAATTAACAAAACCAGTGTCAGATGTGAATGCAGACAAAGTTGTCGATAAGAAAAGAGAATTAGAAGGAACGTCTAAATCTACAAGAACAGAAAGCATGTATACTCTTTTAGAGTGTCATGTTAATTTAGATTTAGAAGGCTTCGAAGATGTTGGTCAAAATGGTGAACCAACAGGAATAAAATTACCTTACGTCGTTACAGTCGAGGAAGGTAGTCAAAAGGTTTTGTCGATAAGACGAAACTATGCGCCCAATGATCCATTAAGAAATAAAGTTCAATATTTTGTCCACTTCAAATTTCTGCCAGGACTAGGATTTTATGGCTTTGGACTCATTCATATGATTGGCGGTTTGAGCAGAACTGCAACTTCTGCTCTCCGTCAATTATTAGACGCAGGGACTTTATCAAATTTACCAGCAGGATTTAAACAGAGAGGTGTTAGAGTCAAAGATGACGCTGCACCGATACAACCTGGAGAATTCAAAGATGTTGACACACCAGGTGGTAATCTAAAAGATGCATTTGTATTTTTACCATACAAAGAACCTTCAGCTACATTATTGCAGTTGATGGGAATTGTAGTAACAGCAGGACAGAGATTCGCGTCCATTGCTGACATGCAGGTCGGGGACGGGAACCAAGGCGCAGCCGTTGGTACGACCGTAGCTCTTTTGGAACGTGGTTCAAGGGTGATGTCAGCAATCCATAAAAGACTATACGTAGCCCTAAAACAAGAATTTAAATTACTGGCAAAAGTTTTTGCACAGTATCTACCACAAGAATATCCTTACGATGTTGTTGGTGGACAAAGAAATGTTAAAGTAACAGATTTTGATGAGAGAGTAGATATACTACCAATTGCTGATCCAAATATTTTTTCAATGTCACAAAGATTAACATTAGCTCAAACTGGATTACAGTTAGCAATGTCTAATCCTCAAATGCATAATATGTATATGGCGTTTAGAAAAATGTATGAAGCATTAGGAATAAAAGATATTGATAGAATTTTACCTCCACCACCCCCGAATCAACCTAAAGATCCATCTTTAGAACACATTGATGCTTTAGGTGGAAAACCTTTTCAAGCTTTTCCTGGTCAAGACCATAGAGCACACGTTACAGCCCACTTAAACTTTATGTCAACTAATATGGTTAGAAATAATCCAATGGTTATGGCTTCTTTACAGAAAAACATTTTAGAGCATATTAGTTTAATGGCTCAAGAACAAATACAATTAGAATTCAGAGAGCAATTGCAACAATTGCAAATAATGCAACAACAAGCTACACAAAACCCACAATTACAACAGCAAGTACAATCTATGACACAACAGATTGAAGCAAGAAAAGCTGTATTGATTGCAGAAATGACTGAAGACTTTATGAAAGAAGAGAAGAAGATTACATCTCAGTTTGATCATGATCCATTGCTTAAACTTAAGTCAAGAGAAGTTGATTTAAGAGCTATGGAGAATGAACGTAAGCAACAAGAGATGCAGAAGAGACAAGAAATTGATCAAGCTAAATTAGTTCAAAATAGAGATATTAATGAAGATAAGCTTGAACAAAACGAAGAATTAGCTGAGTTAAGAGCTGATACTTCAATTGAAAAGCAAGAAATGGCTAATGAGAATAGATTAGAACTTGCTAAAATGAAACCAAAAGGTATAAGTAAATAATTATGATGAACTATAAAAAAGGTGGCAAACCATTTAAGTTTGATGATTCTAAGGTTATTGTTGACCCTAGATCAGAAACTAGTTTCAGAGGAAAGTCTTATTTATCAGCTGGAACTAAAGAAAAATTTAGAAAAGGTAAAGCTGCTACTGGATATAATAAAAAAGACGTAACCTGGTTTTAATTTATGGCATTCCCAATTTTAGGAGCGCTTAAATTAGCTTTAAACGCTGGTTCGCACATTTATAAAAAACGTCAAGAGACAAAAATGGCTATGGCGGACGCTCAACACATGGCGGCTACGAAAATGGCCCGTGGGGAGACGGCATACCAGGGCAAACTTTTAGAAGCCCGTCAAAACGACTATAAGGACGAGGTAGTTTTGGCGATTCTAACACTGCCCATTTTGGTGCTCGCCTGGGGAGTCTGGTCGGACGATCCGGAAGCTATGGCAAAGATAAAAATGTTCTTTGAGCATTTTGCAGCATTACCGGGATGGTTCACGAATTTATGGATACTTGTATGCGCGAGTATTTTTGGTATAAAGGGAACACAAATATTTAGAAACGGCGGAGGAAAAAAATAATGTCATCATTTTTTAATGTAGGTAAAAAAGTTGTGGGCGAAGTTATTAAAAAGGTTAAACCTGCAAAGAATTTAACAGAACGAAGAAAAGCACTTGATGAAATGATTAGCACTGTTAAGGGTCAATATAAAAAATCAGGTGTTAAAGAGGGTTCAGAAGCTTCTAAACTTAAAAAGAGGTTTTGGAAAAAAAGTTCCGAGATTCATGATAAATATGAAAAAGCTGTAAGCGATACAAAAAAATATAACAAAAATCTTAAAAGAAAAGCTATAGGCGCTGGAGCAGCAACAGTTGCTGGAGCAGTTGGTGCTATAGAAGTTGGTAAAAGAAAATCTCCAAAATTTAAAAAATTTATAGAATCTAGTGTCACAGTTAAAGATGGCAAATTAAAATTAGTTCCAAAAAAGAAAAAAGACTAGTGGTAAATCCAAGATATAAACCTTTTAACGGTAATTCAAGAAAGCCTATTAAAAAACAGGCAGAAGTAAAATTAAGTGAAACAAAACAAGATTTTTTGTTTCCTGAAGAGCAAACATACATTGGATCACATATCAAAAGTGATCTAGCTGGTGAGCCAGTTTCAAATAAAAGCTACGAGGAATATTATAAAGACTTAGTATGAATTTAGAAAACGTAATTTATAAATTACGCAGGGCTTTGGATAACAGAATTAATTCATTATCAATCTCTATAACGTCTGGTGGGGTTGACAATATGGAAACATATAAGTATATTATCGGACAAATTAACGCCCTAGAGGCAACTAAACAGGAACTCTCTAACCTGCTAGAAGATAAGGAGCAAAATGAAGGAACAGTCGTCGATATCAAAACCAAAAATACACTTACCTAATAAAGAATTAGTTGGTTTAAAAAAATCAGAAGAACAAAAAGAAGTTACAAAAGAGAAAACAAAATTACCTAAACCTACGGGGTGGAGGCTTTTAGTTTTACCATTTAGAATGGATGAAAAAACTAAAGGTGGAGTCTTACTCGGACAAGAAACTATAGACAAACAACAAGTAGCATCACAATGCGGAAATGTAATTGCGATGGGAGACTCTTGTTATAAGGATGAAGAGAGATATCCTTCAGGTCCATGGTGCAAGGTCGGTGATTGGGTGATCTTTGCTCGTTATGCGGGATCACGTATAGAAATTGAAGGGGGAGAGGTTCGTCTTTTAAATGAAGATGAAGTTTTAGCAACAGTACAAGATCCAACAGACATCTTGCACAAATTTTAACATAGGAAGGAACTATGCCAGAAGAAAATAAAATAAAAAAAGAAGATCCAAAGGTAGACTTAGATACTTCAGGTCCTGAAGTAGATGTAGCCTTACCAGAGGAAAAAGCCGAAGAAGTTGTAGAAACGAAGGAACAAGAAACAAAAGAAGCAACAGTAACAGAAGTCAAGGAACAAGAACCAGAAAAAAAAGAAGATGATTCTAAACTAGAAGAATATAGTAAAGGCGTTCAATCACGTATTGCTAAACTTACTCGTAAGATGAGAGAAGCAGAACGTAGAGAACAAGCTGCTACTGAATATGCTCAAGCTTTAGAATATCAAAGAAGACAGGATCAACATACATTTAAAAAAATGGATACTGATTACTGGTCTAGATTTGAGAAAAATGTAAAAACAGGAATGGATTCTGCTCAAAAAGAATTAGCAGGCGCTATTGAATCTGGAAATGCAGAAGCTCAAGTCGAAGCAAATAAAAGAATTGCTACATTAGCTTTTGAGAATGCTAAATTGGAGCAAAGACAAACACAACCTGTTGAACCAGAACAACCTGTTCAACAACTTTCAGACGGTGGAAGATTACCACAGCAAACACCACAGGAACTCCCTGAACCTGATCCTA
>VTLG01014697.1_pt1 | contig 31090 bp, 14 predicted proteins | sample 4694571 | NCBI WGS metagenome assembly VTLG01 (sample SAMN12604809, study PRJNA352737) | marine metagenome | biome: ENVO:00000447; feature: ENVO:00000209|ENVO:00000569|ENVO:01000036; material: ENVO:00002151; isolation source: viral sequences binned using virsorter ...
ATCTGCTCTACAATCTGCAAACAATCATCATTCAATTTAGCCATAACGCTTAATTGAAATTGCATATTATAAGGAACTGGCATGTACACTTTTTTGATGGTAGAACCATCATCAGCTTTTTTTGATAAAAAGGTTTGGGTTTGAGTTACTTTTCTGGAAGGATCATATTGCAAACCAGTAAACTCAAAAGACATCCTCGGTAATGTTATTGAGGTTGGTTTATTGAGATCTGGAGTTTGCTCAATTCTTGCTAAGAACTTTTGAATAGGTCCATAGGCAAGCGGAACTTTCATCACACTTACCGTCGCACCGTTATCATCAAGATGCTTAATAGTGATGCCATTAAATAGCGTACCAAACGCTATTACTGTTCTTCGCAGAATTTCATGATAGAAATACCCAAACATTACAGTTTCCCTTAATAATAATTATTTAGACTTCTCCAAATGGATTCCTTTGGGTAAAGTCCAAAATACCATCTGCTTCGCTCTGAATTGTAGCATTTTGAGCATAAGTATCAGTTGCTGGATCAGTATCCGTCTTTTGTAAAGTATAAACTGCTCCTGAATCTTGACCTGTAATAGATTCCCCATAAGTAAAGGTTCCAGTGGCAATTGATACTTTCAATTGCTTAGTATTAGTATTCCAATCTTTGACTCTTGCTTGTACTCCAGAAGTGCCACCAACTACAAGTTCATTATAAACGTATTCACCAGATCCAACTCCAGAAGGTCCAGCAATAGTTATAGTAGGAGCAACTGTATATCCATAACCCGTATTAGTTACTCTAATTGCACTAATCGTTCCGGCAAGACTTACTACTGCATATCCCAATGCAGTATTGATACCAGTAACAGGAGCACTAAACGTAACTGTTGGTGCGGAAACATATCCTCCACCACCTCCAGTAACAGTTACAACCCCACAACCACCAGTAGTAGCAATACCTACTGTAGCAGCAGCCCCTGCTCCTCCACCGCCAACAAACCCTATGGTTGGTGCAATTGTATATCCATAACCAGGATTAGTAAAGTAAATAGAATCAAGAGACGCTGCAGTACCAAATCCTGTTCTAGACGTTGTAAGTGCTACAGCAGTAGCAGTCAATCCCGTAGCAATACCCACTGTAGAAATTGCAACTACAGGAGGGGCAGTAAATCCTTGACCTTGATCTAATAAGTCAATGAACTGTAAACCACCCATCACCCATGTGGCGGTAGCAGTGGCAGTAGTTCCTATGCCAAGCATACTTAGAGTTTCTGAGTATCCCACATCTTCCATGCTATCGTCAATAGCATCGATACCCGTATCAATAGTTTCATCCTCATAACGGAAGACTTCACATCTCAACTCATAAGTATAAAGATCTTTCAATTGATAGAAAGGATCTGCATACTCAACAAACTTAATTTCATACAATCTATCATCTAAAGGAAAATAGATTAAATCTCCACCCTTAGGTCTGGTTGCTAACTTGATATTACTTTCATTTTCAATTAAAGGTTCGATATAAGTTTCCCATCTTTCCCTAGAAATAATAAGAGTTAGATCATCTTTCTGCTCTACTCCAAACTTAGACAAAAGAATACCTTGTCCTTCATAAGCATCAGACTTTACATATGCTTCTAAAGGATAAGCATCATCAAAGGTTGATTCTATTACTTCTCGAATCACCTTAGTAGTTGTCATATATTTCCTAGGAATATAATGACATTCAACCCCATACATACGGAGTTGTTCATTTATAAGGTCCTGAACAAGATTCTGTTCGTTCTTAGTACCTTGAGTAAAATACGGGTTAAGTGCCATAACTTTACCCTATCATATCGAGAGGTGGAGCCTCGTATTCCAACATCATCTTATCTCGAATCCAATCAAGTTCAGTCTTTGCTTCTTCGTAAATTTTTTCTCCATTGAGTTCTACTCCACCTGGAAGTTTGACTCCTTGGAATTTCATCATATTCGCACCCCATTGCTTCTTCATTAGAGCAGTCAAATATAACTTCAAGAATCTATCATTATAAACTCTAGTGAAATCCGTAGGATCTAGAATTCTCCAACAATCAATGATAAGATAATCATCTACTACTAATTCACCAAAATCAACATCCAAATATAACCTTTGCTCTCGTATATTAAATCTAAATTGTTTTAATGGATTCAAAAGATAATCAATATCTTCCATCTTGGTTTTCACCATTGAATAAGATAGAAGTTCTAATGAATCAAAGAAATATAAGTCATTCATGAATAACTGATACTTCACACTAAACATGTTCCCAGACATGGTTTGGGAACCATCATATCTCATTACCTTGTTAACCCCAATAATAGATTGGGGAAGTTGAATATAATTACTATTCTCAGTATAAGTAAATTCGTTTCCAGAACTTTGAGTACTGATACCAGTTACTACTGAAGTTCCTGTAAAAGTAACTATTCCAGCACTAGTATCACGAGGTGCCTTTCCTCTATCAATATCTGCTTGCGTTATTTTGTAACGCATATACATTTTCTGAACACCATCGTAATGACGTTCTTGAAACATCTGGACGGCATCATCTACCAGATCATCAACCTGCTCATCAGCTACATTGATTTCCAAGACAGGAGCACCCAGCTGTCTTTTTGCGTAATCAATTAGTTCAGATCTGGAACTAGGCTGCGCCATTTATAAAAAAACCTTTATGAGTTATTTATCTCTATACGTTTGGTGCAGAAGAAATACCAGCATTTACCATAATATCTCCTTCAAAAATCCTATAAACAGTAGAACCTGCACCAGCAGTAATTAGACAATCGTACCAATATCTACCTGCTTTCAAATCTCTAGTATCAGTAGCAGCAAGTGAAACAATAATTTTCCCTTCTGTACTACTAGTGCCAAAACCAACATTAAAAGTTTTGACTGCGAAATTAGATGCACCTACTCCTACAGTCTTTGCCATCTGAGAAGAAGCAGTATATCCTGTAAAATCATAAGCAGCACCACCAGTAGTGGTAACTGTATATGTTGAAGTATAAGAAGCACCAACGTTGAGAACTTGATCAACTGCTACTGCTACTCCAGAAGTAGGATCGAATGTAAGAGCTGCGTCCATTATTTCTGCGCTAGTTGGGATAGAAGATTTTTGATCTCATTAATATCACTTTTTAGAGAATCTAAATCCTCTTTCATAGTTTCTAATTCATTATCTTGAGCATCTCGATTCCTCTGTCTAATGAGGTAATTATTATAAGCACTATTATTTACATTAATAATAGCTCCAGTACTCTCATCTCTTCGTAAATCAGAGTGTCCTTCAACTTTTATCATCGTACTGCGATTGCTCTTAGTTCTCTGATAATTGGAGGTTGTGCTTGATTAGTACCAGTCATCACAATCTTGATTGCAAAAGCACTAAACTCTGGAAGATCATCGACAAACCATTCATAGTCTTTGAATTGACCTGGTTTACTAGGTGTAACATACACATTAGATGTTCCATTATTCTTAGACTCATCAATTATATGCCCAAGATCATCTATATTAGCGTATCCAGGGAACAGATTATAAGGAGTAGAATCTATAGAAGCATCATCATTGAAAATCTTATAAAGAATCTTGATATCAGAAGTCGATGGACGATCTGCATTCAACATAACTTTTATAGAATTAGCTGGATTAGATAATTCGACTTTCTTACTTACATAAACTGCAGCATTAGGATCATCTCCAGTAATAGTTACTCTATTATCTTCAGCAAAATTGCTAACTGGATTGTTAATTCGATTGGAAGTAAGAATCATATTGATTCTATCTAAATCAATGAATGGCGAAAGGAATGAATTGTCAGACTTCAATTCCAAATCAAGAGTGAATGATTTATTTCCTGGTAAGGTATTGAGAAGAGTTGACTCGTTTTCTTGAGAACAAATAATTCTTGGAGTATTGAATGTATTTGGTTGATTGAGAGTAACTTGCTGATATCCTTCATCAACAAATGGACTTTCAGTTCCATCCACACTTGTAGCACTTACTGTTCTAACAGCAGCATTCAACGTAGTTTCCGGCAATTGTAGATATTGTACATTTGGTGTCAATACTTCAAATTGAATATTCTTAGTAGAAATAGCAGAAGTACCACCACTTCTCTTCGTTGAATTGAAATAAAGTTTGGGGAAGCTAGTATTGACAGAACGATCTATTCCTTCTGTTGAAATTCCTGTATCAATCTTGACAGTAAAGGAATCCAATTCTCTAGCATCAGATACAGAAGCATCTCCAAGAGTAAAGTTCTTATTGATTCTCCGTAAAGAAATGCCACTCAACTCATACTTAGAAAGTTGATCACCAGAATTGTGTGTATAAGAACCACTATTATCAATGTTTCTTGTAACACCAGTAATTTGAGTTCCATTAATTCCTGTGTAAGAAATCAATTCTCCATTGACTAAAACATAACCAGCATTAGTAGTTCCAACTCCAACATTTTCAAACGTTGTAAGATTGGCAGTACTTGCTAAAGAGATGTTATCTGTTGAATCTTTTTCTATATCAGCAGTAATAGTAGTAGGAATAATATCAGAATTAATATTAGTAAGATTTACTACATTAGATCCAGAATACATTCCATGATTTCTATTTCTAACTTTCAAATGTAAACCATCTGAATCAGTATCTACATCAGTTGAATCAACTGGTATACCAGTCAAATTAGTAGTAGCACCTGTTGATTGACTAATATAGGTAAGAGTAGTTGCAGCACCAGTATTGAATACCCCCTGAACCTCATCTAATTGTAGAGCATTGATTGCTGAAAGAATTCCAACACTAAATCTTCCATTTCTACCTAAAGTAGAATTGCCAAGAGTTGTAACTCCAACTTCATCACCAACCGCATATCCTGTACCACCATTAGTAACAAAGCAAGAAGTAATGCTTCCCGCATTTACTGTTATGCTAGCAACAGCACCAGATCCAGATCCAGACTTGGTTACCAAATTAGCACTATACGTACCAAATCCAGCAGATGGTGTATATCCAATACCAGCATTGATAATATCAACAGAAGCACCAATACCAATTGAACCATATGTATTAATAACAACTCCACTTGCTGTGGTATTGTTCTGTTGAGAAATACGTACTCCAGGGACAATTAGAGTTTCTTGAGCAGCAGTGAGGGTTGAACCAAGTCCAACAGTTGTCTTATTAGAAATTGTTTCAACAGGATTTGTTCCTAGTTTTACTATTCCACCATTACCTAACTCTAAAGGTGGATTATAAAGAGAAAGATTAGCAAAAGTTCCAGTAGTAAACTGTGCTCTCTTCATTATAAACTTAAGATCTTCAAACTGACTTGCATCCCACGTAGATCCATTTTGTGACTTGAATAAAGAACCTAGAAGTGGTTGTTGAGAAATAATATTTCTAGGAGCATCAGGACTTGCAATAGAATCTGTAATATCTTCTTCTCCCATTCTTGAAATCCAAACTCCATAATCTGGAGTATCGGCAAGAAGCACAACTGCATACTCATGATTACCTTGCAGATAAACAGGAGATGTAAATGTGAATGTAGTTGCTTCAGAAGCATCATCAGAGATATTAACCTCTGATGGTTGTAAGCTAACTTCACTAAATGGAATCACTTGAGTAGTAGGTGTTCCATCACGCATGGTTCTAAGCTGCATGGTTACTGGTAGATCAGCATCCTTAGACTGGAAATACACATCCATTGATGTAGTAAATACACCCTCAGCAGAATTAATGTAGAATGATTGTGCTAATGGATCTCTCTGACATCCACTATTTCTTCTACCACCTCCGCCACGGCCACTTCTACCGCCGCCACGACTTGGAGTTCCTCTAGAAGGTCCTCTTCCTGGTATCACATTAGAAGTATAACGTCTATCTCCTCTACCAGCCGAACTTCTACTCGTATACATGGTAGGAGTTCTAGTCAAATTAGCGGTATGAATCATCTTTCCGCTACTATCAAAATTATAGGTTCTATTACTTCTACCTCTCTGGGTTCTAGGACTCGTTCTAGCTGAAGGTATATTTCTAACATATCTACGTCCACTTCTTCCCTGTCTAACCCATGCAGTAGGAATAGTCCTCAACATTCTCGTAGGAATTAGTCTTCCTGCATTATCATAATTCCAAGTTCTTCCTCCTTGAGGCCAACGACGAGGATCGGACCAAGTACGACGATTTATATTTCTTCTTGGTTGTCTACGTGGTCCACCACATTCACTTGGAGCTCCTGGTTGTTGTAATAACCATGCAGTATCATACGTATGACTATTTCTTGCCGGAGTAGAATTATGATATGCTGTATAAGAAGGGAATCCGTTATTAATAGCAGTTGTGTATGCAACATAACGTGCATCGCAACCAGATGGAGCAGGACGCTGCCTTACGTTTCTTAGGATAGTATCTTCACTTGTTTCACTTACAGTTGCCTGAGACGATCCTACGATGCTCTCAGACTTACTACCAGATTGAGTGACCCTAGTAGAAAGAACTTGCTCTACAGTAAGATCTAAAACTCCACTAGATTGGAATAATACTTCTGCTGATGTAGAATTGAGAGATGATATGAAAGTAATATTTGGAAGAGAAGTCAATTTAATTGTCTTCATTCCACTAGTAAACTGTGGAACACTTGGATTTGATGGATCTGGAATATAAATTGTTCCAGCCACTGTTCCTATTTCATCAGTTACTAATCTAACTTGTTGAACTGTTGCTTGAGCATTACTAGTAAGACCCCTCAATACCATACCTGTAGCAGCAAATCCAAATGAATTTGGTTCATTCTGTGATGCCAAGGAAGAAGTATCAACGTTTAATATGGTAGAGGCACTTGAATATGTCTCTGGCAATGGTTGTACAATATCATAAGGATTATATGCATACTGCTTCGTTGGACTATTGAATGGTCCTTCTCTATGACTTGCAGAAGCAACTCTAAACTTAACAGTTGCGTATGCAGGATCTAATACAGTCCTAGTGTTAGGAGGTGCTCCTGGCATCTCACCTACCACTGTTTCACCAACTTCAAATGTTCCATTGACCATTTGAATTTCTAAAAGTTTTGGACACAGATATTCAGCAATATTGACATTATCAATTACTGGATATACTTGGGTTCTTGGTTTCAATCTTGATCCACGTAATTCAATGTTACGTGAACGCATGAAAGTAAGAGCATTTCTAGTAATAACTCTATCACCGACTATTTCTTTCTCGATGTGTGGAGTAGAACTTCTTACAATTATTCCTTCTTTTTGTGCTTCTTTCAGCTCAACATCAGTAGTTGTTCTAACTACCTTAGTGGTAGTAGTTTCTGTATCATCAGTGGCATTAAGTTGTTGTCTAGATTTGGTTACAATGGTTTCATCCTTGACTCTTTGATCTCTACCGATAACCATATCTTGCCAAGAACCCCATTCAATCTCAGCAAAACCAACTGCTTCATTAATACCTAATTTTGCTACAGTAGTAGTAAAGTCAGGACCAGCTGCATTATACTCATTAGATTTGATTATCTTTTGATCGACCCAAATATCAGAAGAAGGATAACAATCTAGAGTTCCTTTCCAAGTAGTTACTAAAAATGGATTGACTGATTCAACTCTAGATGCAAATAAATTTTGCATATAAGTCAATTCAGCATAATTCAATGTAACTACATCACCAGTTCTTCTAAGGTTAGGGTCAATTAGATTTCCATTGAACCTAGCATCAGTTGTTGCAGGAAGAGAATTACCAATTCCAGCAATAGCAGTTGTTGCTACAACTAAATCTAAACCAGTAGTAAAGTGAGAAGGTCTCAGTTGACTATTGACTGTATCGATAGAAGCGGCAAAATCTGGATTTGTCTGATCTTGGATTAAGTGAGTAGTGAAGTTATCAACAAAGAATCCACTCTTAAATCTATCCAATCCTTTAGCATCTTGAACTGTAAAGGATTCTGTTTCTTTCTCAAGTAAAGAAAGAGCAGTATAATATTCTAAATTAGTGAGCCTACTATCAAGGTCACTAATATCTTTCATTCTATATCTCTTATGCTCCACTCTTTGTATTTCAGCAGAAGCAAGAGAGAACAAATATGGTGGTAACTTAATAGTTGCCACAGACATATTACCATCAAGATCCGCAGGAGTCTCAGGATTCTCAGATGCTGTACCTTCGATAATATTGAACTTACCACTACTATCTAAAAATACTCTATCTGTTCTTCCCAAATAGTAACTATATGAAAGAATAATATTCTCATCAGAAACTAATATGTTAGACGGATATTGTCCAGATTGATTGAAGGCTCTTGAATTGAAATCAAAAGGAGACCTAGTACTTGTAGTGTCATAATCTCCAACAGCAGGTCTGATATCAATAATATCAGTATTTCTTAAACCTTCAAAAGAAGGGATGGATGTTCCATACAAAGAATTATCAAAACTTTCAGATGTGAATATATCTCCCGTATCCGAAGAAGGAACCACATAATGTTGGAATATAAGTCTTAATTTCCTCTGAGGTGCTGGTTGTCCTTTCTTCCGAACTATTCTTCCATAATCATAGAATGACTTTCTTTGTCCTGTATCAACACTAAAATCATTAGTAATTTCCTTATCCGCTAATCCAATTTCTTGAACTCTACCCTTGATACCAGATTCAACACCAGTTACTTGTTCACCTAAAGCACCACTTCTACCTGGTACAAAACGTTTTTCATTTAGATAAACAATTTCAACCTTTTGACTGTTTACTGTAGAAACTAATAAAGCAACTGCTTTTGATTGAGATCCTATTAATTTCTCACCGACGATAAAATCGGAAGTTGTTTGAGCAGGTCCACTTATACCAGTGAAAGTCACTGTAGGAATAGATGGATCATTAGCATCAGGTGATTCAAAAACACCAACAACCTTTAGAACATCTGGTTTATTGAGTGAAATCTCTTTATCTTGGACTCTAGTTCCATAAACATTACTATAAGTTAGACCATCTCCTAAAGAAGTAGATCCAATACCAGATGCACTATTAATAGAACGAGAAACTAATAAAGAAGTGACCTTTTGTAAATTCTTTCTCTTTTCTCTAACAACATTCTTTAGAAGAGTACTAGTAACTCTAACATTTGTCTCTGTTTCTCTAGAAAGTCCTTGAATAGTAACTACTTTTGAATTTAGAGAAACATCAACCATGTCAGAGGTCAATGCTTGAATTGTACCATCCTGATAAGCAACATTATATCTTTCTTCATCAAATGCTTGATAAAACTCATCCGCTGCAGCAGTAGGTAAAGTAAGAGCACTTTGAGCAACAGAAATATTATCATAAATCTTTCTAATGATAATATTAGCTCCTGTCAAATTGACTTCATCAATAAACCTATTATCTACTGTTGTATAAAGTGTATTCTCTTCAACATTAATTAGATCTCCACTAACTACTTCCAAATCAGTAACAGTTTGAGTATACTGAGGAACAGCACCATCATTAACACCTGTTACAGTTGAAATCCCTGCTAAAGTAAGCGTAGTACCTGCTAAACCAATACTTTGTACTTTAAGAAACTTGGGACTAGTTGTCTCACTAGAGATAAATCTTACTACATCATTGGCAGTTACAATACCAACAAAGGTCCCATCACTAGCAGTAATGGTACTTAATCCTGGATTTGTACCACCCCTTCCTGTAATAACTAAAGGTTGATTGAATTTATTCTTTGTTGATAATTTTAGATCAGCATTGAATGTGGAAATACCAGTAGTAGTTCCTTGATAAACTGATTTTACTCTACTAATATCAAAGTTAGTTGAAATAGAAACAGTAGTATTGTACTTAGTTCCATCTACTGATATCTTTTCTCCTTTATGGAAATTACCTCTAACTTGTTGTAGACTAAAAGTTGTATTGCCAGAAGCAGTATCTACAACAAAACCAGATGCTCCACTATATTGCCCTTCAATATAAGCACCAGCTCTAAGTGTAGTAAATGATTGAGTAATTTGTAATTGTGTATATGGAACAATATCATATAATCTCAAAGTATATTCAGAAGCATCATCCTCATAGATATGAGATTCTAAATTATAATCATAAATTCTACATGCACCAATAGCAGTTCCTGCTGCATTGGTAGAACCAACTCCTACTCTCTCATCTCTTAAAGATGCAGTAAGAGTAGTATTGAAACCAACTACAGGAGCACCATGAACATTATTAATCCTAATAGCAGGACCAATTTCAATCGGAACTACATGATCACTAACTCTTCTTAGATTTCTTGGCTTACTAACATCTATAACTGTATCAACTTGCTTATCAACCTCAAATCCACGAACATATGCCTTTCCTGGTGAAATAACATATTCCATCAAATCATTTGATGGAGCATTTCCTTGAGCAGTTGTATCAGTTGCATTATAAAGACCACTATTGCCTTCATAATTATTAAGAGTATTCTTTAGTGTTACACCAAATGGGCTAAGATAGTAATCTCCAGACTCATCATAAGTCCTTCTAGCAAATTCTGCTTTGATGTAATTATAATCAGTATTCTTAACTAATGTCTTAATATCTCCATTCTCAATCCTCATCAACTCTACAAAGTTCTTATCGTCTTCACTAATAAGACCACGGGATACTAAAAGAGCAGTTATTTGTAAACGATCTGCACCAGGAGCAGAATAATTATTATATCCCTGTGCATTATCTGCTAATGAGGGGTCAATAGTTGATGTTATAATATCTTCTCTAACTAACAGTCCTACCCTAACAGATGGCATTGGATCATACTGACCCAAAAGAACCGTTTGAGGAGCAACTCTTACAAAATTTCCTCTAAGAAAATAAACTCCTTCTTGAATATTTGCAGCAGAACCACTAATATTTGATTCTATAGAAACAGCAGTTGCAAATCCTTGATCTGCAGATATTGTAGTGTTTCCATAAGTAATGCTATCTAAAAGTATTAAATTCTCTCCATCCTCAAATTGACTTGTTGATAAATCAGATCCAGATTTAATTGGAGTATAATAAAGAGTAGTTAAATTTAGATCAGAATCATTAGATGCTAATACATAATCAACTCTTACTTCTACTCCAGAGTCTTCACCCTTAATTCTTTTACCTATTAATTCACTAGTATATAAAGAAACCGGAATTCCTCTGAAATTCTCTTGTATACAAATACCAGGGAAATTATCAAGATAAAAAAGTTGGCCAGGGATAACCTTCGCACCTTCTTTGAAAAAGTGTTGTCCAAACTCTTCAACTTGATTTTGTAGAATAGACTGTAAACCAGTTAATTCACGTGCCTGAACTGGAGTTCCTGGTTTGAAAAGAACTCGATGAAAGTTTCTAGACGCATCAAAATCATCATAGTAAGGAGCAACGTTAAGATTGATTTCCTGTGGCATCTCTTTAGAACTCTAGTATAATCTTGATGTCTTCTTTTTGATTGGTAGATCTAGTAACAGATGGTCTGTTGTCAACGTAAATAATTTCTCCGCTGTACTTTTTGACCTCTGGATTAGAAACTCCATTTTCAAAAGTTTGACCCAAAAAGTATGTCTTACTATTTAGAACTGTGGAGACACCTGTAAATGTAGTGTTGATGGCAACACTGGCAGATCCTCCTGTAATATCAATAGAACCTCCGGTAGTTGGGTCAGCGGTAAAACTCAATAACTCATAACCATACAAAGGGGCTTGACCGACAGTTGAAGAAGTTGCAACTGCTCTATCTTGCCAATATTTTAAAACACCTGTAGTAGCATCCCAAGATACCACTCTACCGATAGCAGTTGATCCAACACCAACTGTTTGAGTAACTACAGTATCCACATCAAAAGTAATACTTGCCATATCAGTAGCAGTACACTTAAGAGCACCTACTCCACTTGCTTTAGAAGAAGTAAGTAGACTATCAGAAGCATAAACTTGTGGATCTTTTACAACCCCAATCCTAGCAAAATTATTACCAGTAATAAAATCAGGATTGGTTGCATCATTCTCTAATCTTGCATAAAGCAAAACTTTACTTGCACCTAGTTCTCGATAGATATCTGCACCATGTCCACCTTGAGGAGGAATAATAATACTAGTGACAGCATCTGTACTTCCACTAGAATTGGTAATACCAGAACCACCCAAATCGAGAGTTCCGTAAGTATAACCAGATCCTCCTTTAGAAACATCTACTGCTTCTAATTTACCATCAGCATTAACAGTAACGCTAGCAGTAGCGTCTCTACCATCACCCAGAACCTTTACTCCATTATAGGTAGTAGCAGTTCCATACCCAGTACCCCTTTCGGTAATGGTTACAATTTTCAATTGGCCACTAGTTGCAGCATTATCTCTTACAGCAGCAACAGTTGAACTGGTTTCCCAATCTTCTGGTACTGGTATAAAATTAGTTGAATCAAATTTAATAACTTCAGCAGGAGTTAAAGTATAAAGATACTTCCAAATATATCCATCACCACTACTTCCCGCAGCTCTTGGTTCTAAGTCTGTAAAAGTAGGTTCATCAAGAGAAGGTTTTCCTGTTGGATTATCAGGAGAAATACCGTTGTAAAGACAAATATAAACTCTATATTCACTGTTTAGAACAAAATATTTTGCCGAATATAAATTTGTTGCACCTGCTACAGGAGAAAGATTAGATCTACTATAATCGCTCCTATACATATCATATTTTTCACCAGATGCCCAAGAGTATTTGGGAACTACTCTTCTTACATCAGCAGAAGGAATTAACTTAAGTGCTAAAATACTATCCCAATATTCATCCTCTTGATCAAAACTATCTTTAGGTGAAGGTGGAGTAACATTCCAATTTGAATCCAATTCCGTAGCATTGGGCAATCCAACCCATGCATAATAATTATTTGCAGTCGAAGCTATTCCAGCACGAAAGTTGCTTGCATTCAATATACGTAATTGATCGGTTATGATCGCTGCCATTGGTACAGTTTTTTTACTTATTTATTATTATATAAGGGAAGGATATACAGTAATTGTATTACCCATTCCGGAATGTGAGGTGCATTGATAATAAAGACTATTAGGAGCATCCATTGGAATCTCAAATCTAGTCACAGTTTTTGTTCCACTTGAATATGTAGAAATACCACCATGATAAGCACCACCACCTGATGATAATCTAACTTGGAGAGGATGGTCATCAGGGTTAGTCACTGCAAACTCATAAACTTGATTTCTTGCCAAATAAAGTTTTGGATCAGTATTATTACCAGAAGTCACGCCAATACCTGTAAAGGTATAATCTGTGCCATCTCCAGTAAGAGTCCACCTACTTGTTACAGAAAGTGAAAGATCTCCATAATAAGTAGCACCAATACTTAATGAACTAGTAACAATACCAGCAGTCACAATACCGCTACAATTTACATCATCTACACCCAATTGAGCAAGAGTTGTAATTCCACTAAGATTTAAATTGGTTCCTGTAATAGCAACACCCAAATTACCTGAAACTTGAGTGGAAACTCCTGCAGTAGCAGCATAAGTTGCTATTCCTGCATTAACTGCTTCCGTTGCAATACCTGCGCTTGTCGAAACTCCTGCCACTGTAGCAAAAGTTGAAAGACCACAATTTACTGCTTCAGTGGCAATTCCTGCAGCAGTGGCAATTCCTGCCATATCAGCATAAGTAGCAATTCCAACCTCTTGGTCATCAGCACTAACAGTAACTTGACCAAAAGATGTAGTTATAGAAATATTAGTTCCAGCAACCAGAGTACTTACAATTCCAACATATAAGTTACTCCCATTTCCAAGTTTTCCATATACCTCATCAAAATTGGCATTTACTTTTATAGCACCAGCCAATAAACTATCACCCGTCCCATCATTGGGCGCAGTTCCCGTAGTTATCCCTTGTAATGCCATTATTGAAAAAAGGTTTAAAGATATTTAGTCACTGTAACCGTAAGATCGCAGTGGATTGGTTCTCACGACTAAGGCAGAGGTACTAATTCCACCAACTCCATCATTACCATAGAAAGTAAATGCTTTGGGATCGATAGTATCTCTTGTCACATCAATTCTACCCCAACTATAATCACCAAAGAAATTAGATGTAGTAACTATTCCCAGATAATTAGTACCTGTTCCAAGTCCACTATTATCATATCTATAAACAGTAGAATCAAAGTATATATCAGGTTCACCCCAAGTAATTGTAGAGAATCCAGTTATACTAGCCCAAACCCTTCTTAGAGTTGTTGTTCCAACACCTACAACATCATACTGAACATCTTCATACTGGAAGACCTGATAGACATTATCAGCAAATTGAGTACCAATAGCAATGACTTGGTTAGCTATATCTCTTGATTCCACTGAAGTGGATGCCATTCCAACATTAGAGTTGCGAACAACAAAGTAATCACCAGTACTGATACCACTTATTGTTTGAGCGGAACCAACATATGCATTATCTCTTAGAGGTGAATTGAAAGGAATATGGAAATCAAATATCGCTCTATCTACTGCCAGATAAGTAGTGGTTCCAAATCCAACGATAATTCCACTATCTCCATTATAATCTTCAACCTCATCAGTTTCTGTAACTATAGGAGGAGGAGATATAAGAACATTTGGAGGACTGGTAAAGGTGTATCCAGATCCAGCAGAAGAAATAAGAATAGAAGTAATTACTCCAGTTTGTCCACCATAAGAATTTGCTTCAGCTCTAAAGGTAGTTCCTAATCCAACTGGATTGCCTATAGTAACAACAGGATCAGTTGAATAACCAACACCTCCATCACTAATAACAATAGAACTAATTGTTCCTCCCAAAGAAACAACTGCGGTTGCTGATGCACCAACTCTAGACCCTTGAGTTACAAATGTAACTTTCTTTTTACTGTATTGAGCAGTAAAGTTCTCTCTTTCAGATTCAAAGAATGGTCTGCAATCATCAACAAAGATTTGGGTAGATCCAATCCCCACAGACTTAATCATCCACGCAGTAGGATTAATTTGTGGTTCATAAAGAGGTCTATCTTTACCAATTCCAATTCCATCAATAACTACATCTTGTTGTTGACGACACCATGTAACAGGTCTACTAATTGTGGTATCAGTAGTCAGTCCTGGTCCCATATATGCAGTAGTAACAACAGTATCTGTAGTAACAATACCAGTGACTACTCTTGGATTTTGTTGATAAGATGAATCATAATTATCTCCATGATTAATTGTAATAGTATCACCTTTCTTCACAGTTTCTAATATATCCCTTGTTAGGACATCTACTCCACTAGTTCCTTTATAGAAAAGAATTTTGGAAGTATCACCTTTTTTAGGTGCTTCAGTAAATGTAAGCTGAGAACCACCATTGAACTTATATCCAGCTCCTGGTTCTTGAAGAATATTATTAATGAAGACCATCAATACCTGTTCTACATCAACACCAGATCCATCAGAAGATTTGATTGTTACAGGAACACGATCTTTCTTTAAGAGAAATACTTGAGTCTCTCCATCAAATTCTTCAGCAAGACTATCTAAAACATCTAAATTACCAAAATGCCATGCTGAGAATTTATCATCATGAACTTTATCAATATTTAATCTAAACTCACTAACACCTGCACCAACATACCTGTGAGTATACTGTTGACCCGCTGTGGCAACTCCAACATTAATTGTGATTGTTTCTGCACTTACACTATCAATATTAATAGCAGTTTGATAATAAGGATCAGAAGGTCGTGGATATCCATGCTTAGTTAAATGTTTATCTCTTTCACATGTAAAGACTAGAGACTCATCATCCAATCTAATAGAAGTTCCAGCAGTTAAACTATGTGATCCAATATTCAACTCCATAACTCCTGTAGAAGCATTATAAGTTGCATGATGAACTGGATGTCTTACAAGTGGAGATGCACCAACATTGATATTAATAGTAGTGCTACTTGTCCCTACAATTGATGTAAAGATTCCAGATACAGGATCACCTGAACGAGGATAATTTTTATTGCTTGTATTTCCATCCATGGTACAACTAAATGTTATACCAGTTCCCACTACCTTGACGGTATTAGACACTGTTAATCCATGAGCAGATGCAAATGTTAATTGCATAACACCAGTAGAAGGTGTATATGTTGCATCAATTGGAGTATAAGTAGATCCTGTATTATCTTCAATACAATTTAGACCAGCACCTACAAATGTGTGTGCATAGTTACCACCACTAACAACAGGTGTAGTGGAAATATTATTTGTAGGAATTCCTGCAACTCCACCCATAGGAACAGTAAGAATCTCTCCTACATTATATCCATACCCATTTCCTTTGAGATTGAAATCAATTACGTTAGAATATTGTCCTATAACAATATCTACAGATGCTTCACTTCCAACTCCCACTCCTGGAGAATCAGAATTATAAAGTAATGGAATATCACTATAAGATAAAGGATCTTGTATGATTACTTCAGGAGCATCAGTAAAGGTATAGGCAGTTCCTGCAGCATAAGGAGTATCTAAAACAAATCCAGTAACATGTCCACCACTAATCAAAGCAGTTCCTATAGCAGTGTAAGTATTACTATTAGTTCTAATTCCAACTTCATATGAAACTTCTCTTATAACTCCATTAAGTGTATTGATACCTGCTCTATATCCAGATCCAGTATTACCAATGCTAAGAGAAGAAACAGTACCAAATCCAGAAACAATAGCAGTAGCACCAGCAGCAACCAAAGGTTGATATCCAAATCCTGTTGTGGAACCAACAGAAACAAGAACCCCACCAACAGGAACGGTTCCTGTATTTACATCATTTGTAATAGATGCTGCATAACCACTCCACACAATTGAAGTAATACCTGCATTCTCTACTAAATCAAAATCATTTACTTGAATACTTCCTGAAGGTCCTTGAGCAATTTCATTGATAAGAACTAAAGCATTAGCTGTACTAAATCCAGTTACGTTTTGATTATCTGCAGTTAAGGTAAATGTTTTTCCAATACCATTGAACTCTTTAGAAATAGAATCAAAAATGTAGTTAGTACTATAAGTGTCTGTGGTATTACCAACAGCACCACTCCTCATAAACACTCTTCCCTGGAAAGTAGAATGTGTTTGTATTCCAGTCCAATCCTGCGCGTTTGGATCACCAGCTACTACAGCAGGTCTTGGTCCAATAGGAGCATCATAGAAATTAATAGTATTACCAACAATATTATATGCACCATCATATTTGGTTAGAAGAGTTCCATCAGTATGAGTAGCAAATCCAGTTCCCATCCATCCTCTTTGAACAAGGATATTGTTAGTAGATCCTATTCCAACTGATTTTACTTTTACTATCTCATCATCAAGCTTTAATAAATCAGCACCAAATATAGAAGTAATTCCAGATAACTTAAATGTCTCACCACCATATGTGGTATCAGCAGCAAGAGTATAAGTCATTCCCATAGAAACAATGGGATTCTGAATATTATTATTGAGTGCAACAACTACCTTACTATTTTGGTTATGTGCTTGAATTATATGAGAAGTTCCAATACCAACTGAAGTTAGATTCAAATACTTACCTGCTGCTGAAACTAAAGCATCTTCAGCAGAAGCAGCAATTCTAATTGACTTATCATCAACCTTGATTGCATAAATTTGACTTGGAAGTTTATCTGTGCTTATACCAGAAATGCTAGTTGTAGCAATTCCAATATTAGATGTAGTTCCTGATCCTATAGGTGTATAAGTAAGACGCTCACCAGAAACAAAATAATGATTAGGAATAACAATTAGATCTAAATCAAGATCAACAATACTAGTAGACGATGCATCAATGTTTCTAGTAAATATTTGTTCTGTTTCATGCTTTAATCCAAATGCTCTCTTGACATCTGTTTCAGTACCAGTATAAAGTCCTTCAATACACTGAATAGAATTATCTAATAAAGTTACTATATCGGTTCCCGCACCAACACTCTTAGTAGTTTGATATAAAGATTTCACATGAGTCTTTACACTTGCTATTGGAGTAAATCGTAAATGAGATTCGTTATCGATATACTCAATACCAAATGTACCAATTCCTGATCCATTAGTATCCAAAGTACCATACTCAGTCATTACCTGAGCATTAGAATTACTTGAAGCAACTATTTCAGTGACTTGGAAATCATTATTAGTAACATCTTCAACTTCAACATAAACATATGCTCCATCTTCCGAAGAAGTCCACTTAGCAATTGTTGTAATTCCTGGTGATCCACTTGCAGTAATTGTTGTAAATCCAGCAACAAAATTACCATTTACCAATTGTGTAGTTCCTATTCCTAAAGTAGAAACACCAGAATTGAAACTTGTTTGCATTATATTGAAAGTAATACCAGCACCAGTAGAAGAAGGTTGTGTAGGAGTAAAATTGAGGTATACAACATCATTACTAATAGTAGCACCATAAGTACCTAAACCACTTCCCGCTGTAGTAGTATTATCATTATTATTCATTCTTCCATACTCAACACCAATAACATCAGTGCCATCTTGAAGAAGAGTTAAATTCACTGTTTCGTGTTGATGATCTTGATCAGTAACGATAGTAAATTTAGATGAATGATAAGTAGCAGTCGAGAATCCAAGAATATTGACTGCAGTAGTTACACCAGCATTAATAGTCGTTCCTTTCTCTTGAATGTATGCAATATCTGCAACTGTAACAATACCAACCTGAGTAGAAAGTCCAACTGAACTAAAGTTTGTTCGAGTGGTATTTTGAGCTAATCCATGAATGTCATAATTATTGAGTTTGAATTTTGTGGGATAGAAGAGTAATTGTCCTTCAGTTCCTTTTGCCTGGAAATCAAAATATGCATTTAATCCAGTATCTACATCAGAATATTCTTGAATATATCCATTACCATCATCATCAATTAGAAGTTCAATAATAGAAGTTTGAACTTCATCAGTAAATTGAGTGTCATTACATGAAATAACATATCTTCTAAAACGGGTATCCGATAAAGTAAATGTATCAACAATTGAATGCTTAGTAGGTCTTGGATCACTATTGAATTCTAAACTAAAATCATCTATACTAAGAACTCTGTTTCCTATTGATTCCTCATAATCAGTCAATGATCTATTTTCAAAAACACTACTCTTTCCAAAAGTCTTTCCACCAATAGTGAGACTCTTCGTTGTTATGAAATCAAAATCATGGTGACAATATGTAGATACTAATGAATATAGATTTATATTCACATCTACTCCACTAGTAGTACTAATACCTGGACTCAAATTTCTACTAGCTTGAGAATCAACTAAAAGATCAGAGAATTTCTTGAATCCAGAAGTATGATTTAGAGAATTGACAACTTCATTCCATGTTTCATAAGCAATTTGGGATTGAATAGAATAAGAGAAATATTGATAATAATCACTATCAATAAGACGTTGAGTAGAATCATCCAACATTCCACTATTTCCACTCCATCCTTCTACTACAATAGGAGCACCCGTAATATCAAAATAAGCATCTACATCATATTTTTGAGATATTTTTGCTTTCGATAAAGTAGATTTGCCATTTATAATAGTATCTTTTTCAAATTCATTTTTACTATTAATCTTAATAACTTTGGAAGTAGGATCCCAAGTCGAAACCGTACCCTTAATACCACCACCCTGATTAGTAGGACTTGGAGTACTAATGACCGTTTCTCCAACAGCGAAGTTATTTGTTATAAGTTCTGAATCAAAAATGGGCTGATCTTGTGGAGGAATCATTCTTCCATAAGATCTGGTTGTAACATATAAACCAGGATTCGTAACACTAGAATCTAACTTATAAGTAACTGATCCAATTCCACCAATATTTTCCTCAGTAGCAGTAATTTCAAAGAATTTGTAATCATAATCATCAGAATTATATCCAGATCCAGTAGAAGCAATTCCAATATTTTCTACATATACCTTATCCCCAACATTGAATGGAAAACTTCCCGCAGTTGAGAATCCAACATCAAATATAACATCCACTTCATTCGTAATTGTATTGAAACCAACTGTAGTAATTCCAACTCCATTTGAGTTGTTAATAGGAATAATTACAGGTTGAACATCTGATAAAGACTTCGTGTTTTGAAGTACTTCCATTTTCTCAATGGAACCATTCTCCAAATGTGCTTTAAGAATAACATCATCAATAATATTTCCAGTATCACCATCTTTCACTACAAAATTAGGTGGAACTAGATAATGTCTTCCTCCAGAAGTAATACCAATTTCTCCAAAGGAACAAAGTTCTTCTAATATTAGAATTTCAGGAACATTTGCAAAAACCTTCAATGTAGGGTCTGATGGATAGTTATATCCAACATCTTGTAATTTTACCTTTTCAATACAACCCATATCACCGATAGGTCTTAGAATTGCACCAGATCCTTTCTCAGTTTTAATAGAAGTAATACCAGGTAATGCTTCATATCCATTTCCTCTATCAATTACATCAATACTGTGTATTGGTCCTGTCGCTTTAATGGAATCTGTTACATAAGAGAAATTACCATCTGTTGCAGCATAAGAAACTTTTTCAGGTTCTCCATTGAGAAGATATGTAAAAGTAGTACTTCCTATACCAGTTGCATAAGTTGTAGCACTATATGTACTTTTCTCTACAGTTATTTTATTATACCTATACTGATCTTTATCAATAACAATTCCTGCCTTATCTACAGGGCATTCATCAACATTGATTGGACCAAACTTGTAATAAAGTGTATGTGGAGTGAAATCAGTTATAGATAAGTGTTTGACAGCTGTAGTTGTAACTCCTACTGTTCCAACTCCAGTTACTTCAAAAGTAATTGATTTACCAGAAGTAACAAATTCATCATTAAGGTTTATATCTCTATAGAATTTTAAATCAAAAGCAGGGAATTTTGGTCCTCCTTTTGTATAACTTAAAGAACTATCAGTAAGAGCAAATCCAATTTTAGTTCCTAATACAGCATTGATTGGTGGATTTATCTTAGAAACAAAATGCTCTCCACTTCCACCAGCACTAATTCTTACAGGAATCGGAAAACGACCATTTGAATCCCTTAGATTAGATGCTAACTTAAAGTTATTTTCATCGATACGAATAACATAATACATTCCATTATTATCTAAACCTGTTGGTGCAGTTGCAGTAGTAGTGAAAACAACCTTTTGTGCCGTTGCAAGATTGTGGTTAGATAAGGTAATTGTATTAGTTGTGGTATTTACATCAGAAGAAGTGAACTTTCTTCTATTGAAGACCATTCTTCTATTGAAATCATTATATTGAACAAAAATATCAGTAGTAAATCCTGGAGTTGCAGTAATAGCAATTCTATCAGTAAAATCTAATCCATGAGGTTCTTCAGTAGATAATGTTCCCTCATGAATTTTTATATTACCTGTAAGAGGACTACTACTTAATTTGAAGCTATGAGTTACACCTACTCCTGCAGAAGTAAAGGAAAGTTGGACTGCCGTAGATCCTAAACCAACAAAACTACCAGTGGAACCTACCCCAACTTTAGTTGTAGAAATACCAAGTAAATTGTCAGACTCTTTAATGGCATAAACAGTGGATCCGTCGGATAAAGTAAATGTTGATCCATTAGAAACTTGAATAGAAGTTCCACCACCATTAGAATAAACAAGTTTATCTCCAGTTTCAAAACTATGATTTGGAATCCAAATTGTTTTGATTGGAATAAGACGTGAAGTTATTCCAACTCCAACTTCATAATTATTATTCTCTAATTTACTAGGAGGAGCAATATTATTAAATCTTTGGTAAGTAATAGTAGTTCCAATACCAACACTTGCAGTAGTTCCTAATCCAACAACTTCAGGTGCATTGAAATATCTTTCAAAAGTAGGTGGAGTAGTAGTATAAGTATTCAATCCGACAGGGAAATTGACATAAGATGGTAATTGTAAAGCAAGAGTTCTAGAAGAATATCCCGTTCCAGTAGTTCCATTATATTGACGTTGAACTCTCATCCTATTATTGAGTGGATCAACATTCAACACCAATAATTGTTCAAGATTACTTTGATCTGTAGATCCTATACCAATAATAGTATTTTCCCTAACATATAAAGGATCATAAGGTCCGATAAATGCAATGTTTGTAGTTAAACCCGTTACTGAAGGATCTGATAATTCCGTTTCTAAATACCAAGTCTTTTGGTCTCTTATTGAATTATTAATCTTAACACTACCCTCAACACCTTGATAAGCATTAGTTGATAATCCACTAATCTCAGCAAAGATCTTATTATTGAAATTATGAGGTGTAGTGCAATATCCAATTGCAAGTCCACCATTTACCAAGAATTCTACATTTTCAGAACTAATAGAAGATGAAGCAAAGGAAACAATCTTCTTACCTTTAATTTCACCCACTCTAGCAATTGTTCTTTGTCCAAAGGTAGGTGAAGGTGCATCAAGATCAATATATTCACCACTCTTATAACTCGTACCTGCAGAAACTACTTCAAACGCATAAATGCCTCCCTTCTGCGTTTCTGTGATTTTACCTCTTTGATTTGGATCAGTAAGAGTTGAATCCAAATAATCATTTGAACCATAAGCAGAATTGATCTTTATGGGTTTAGTATTTCTAAGTAAATCGCTATCTACAAAATCAAATTGAACTTGATTATTTTGCCTAACAAAATTAAAGGTAGCAGGTTGTGACTTATAATATCTTCCCAAAACATAAGGAAATACTGGAATTTTATAATTTTTAAAAGGTCCAGCACTTTCAACAAATTCTGCATTTATAGTAGCAAAATAAGCATAGATTCCATTAGGATAATCTGGTGTTTTGCAGAACCTTCCATTCCTTTCATCCAAATCTCCATCACCAGTAAAAATATAATCTTCAACAAAGAATCCGGCATTATAAGTATCAGGACGTTGATCCGAGGTGGATACTTCATATCCTGGTTTCATTGCCCTTACAGGACCTCCTGAAGGGGTATCATAACCATATGGACCATAAATGGGGTGTCCATCAAATGCCCATCCAATAATAGGAGAGTGGAAAGAAGATGGTTGCTCGATTCCATTAATTGTAACTAAATCAAAGGTTCCATATCTCTTTGATCCATCATTATTCTTAGAATATGTTTTTCTACGTAATGAACGAGGAGCATTTAGTGAAGCAAAAGTACCAGCAGATTCTTGGTTCAAAGACTTAGCTAAAACACCATCATCTTGACCAATCTTAGATTTCTCTTTTTCAAACCTATTAATTTCCCATGATCTTATATTAGTACGAACACTAGCACCTTTGCCTGAAGGAATAACTTCAACAAAAGTAGTAGCAGTCGTATAACCAACTCCACCATCATTTATTTTAACTGCGGTTAAAGATCCATTAGTAATTACTGGAGTAAGAGATGCTTTGGTTCCAGATCCACTAATCTTCAAAGTAGGAGGTGCTTCATAACCTGTTCCTCCATTCACTACTAAAACTTCTTTTATTACTCCATTTGAAATTATTGTTTTTGTTTGAGCATCTTCTCCATTTTCAAAAGTAATAAGAGATTGTCTTTCAAAATTGATTATATTAGAAGAACCATATCCCACTCCACGTTCAACTAAATTGATTTTCTCAATACTACCTCTAAAGTAAGGTTGAACAACTGGTTCAAATATATTAACATTTGTAGTAGCTATTCCAACGACTCCAGAAACAGTTACTGAAATAGAGGGATAATTGAAATCATGAGTTCCTGCTCCTTCAGATTTTAAATCAACAGCAAGACGATTCAAATAATTTGTATTGGAAATAGTAGTTCCAATCCCTGCAGCAGCAAGTTGGAAAGAATTATCATTCTCTTTAAGAATATAATAATTTTGATCTGTGGTTAGTCCAGAAATAGAAGTCCCGCTAAATCTATAATTTACTAGATCACCATCATCAAAACCATGATCAGTATAATTGATAGTATCAGCAGCAGTACTGATTCCATTAGGAACCACTCTTACTTGATTATTTCTATATCCTTTTCCAGCAGTTACAACTGAAACTGATGCTAGAAATGCTTTAGAATTTACAGTAGTAAAATATTGATTACCTGTTCCAAATCCAGTAATATTAATTGTATTAATTCCAGCAAGAGCATCTTGAGCCTTATTGTGCAGAGTGATAGATGTTAGTCCAACAACCCCAACAAAATAAGTTGATTTATTTGCTAAATTTGCATCTACAATTTGAGAACCACTCGTAGACCCAATTCCAAGAGGAGTATTTTCATTAGTATCATAAACTACCGCATCCCCATCTCTAAATTTATGATATGAGGTAAATCCAATAACGTTATAAGAAGTGCTTATAAATTTACCACCAGCACTAGTGTTTACAACATTAGATATCTTTTTATATTTTAAATTTGCTTTAGCAGAGGCACCTTTCCCATTACCACCTGTAATATTCACAATTGGATCAGTTATAAAATCACTTCCTGGATCTACAACATCTATTTTCTCCAAAACACCACTTACAGTAGCGGTAGCAGTTGCACCACTTCCAATAGCGTCTGTAACAATAACTCTAGGTGGATTTACTACATCATAATCGGTTCCACTATCAACAACAGATATTTTTTGAATTTCTCCCCAATAAACATAATCACCTGATTTATAACTCTGAATATTAACACCATTAACAAACATTCCAACCATTCCTGGTTCGACAGGATGAACTTCTGATGCACCTGTTGGAAATGGTGGAAAATAGGAAAGTTGCTTAGTAGCATCAAGAGTATTCTCATAACTGAGAATTGGTTTAATTATTTGAGCACTAGCAACACCAGCAATTGAAACATACTTATCCTGAAAGATATCTCCTCTTGATTGTGATAATTTGAAGTTATTATCATCTACTTTTTTAACAAAATAAACACCTTCTACCAAATCTCCTAATTCTGAAGTAGTAGTGATAGCAACTGTTCCAGATCCATATCCACCCACAGATTCAACATATTTGTCAGGTCTATAATGAACTTCCTCACCGCTAATAAATCCATGATCAGTATAATTGATAGTTTCTCCAGTATATTCACCACTTAAGGTAACAGAACCATCATTAACCGATATTGCGTTCGCATAACGTGGTAATGAGTTTGTAGCAACATATACTCCATCCTCTCCATCAAAATAAGATGCAGTAACATCAGCCAAGTATTGTTCAATACTAGGATTAGATAAAGATGAAATTTTTTGAATATTTCTTCTTACATCAAAGTTGTTAGTCAAATCTATTCCACTAAAACCATTACAGGTAAATTGATTATCAGAATCGACCGAAATAACAGCACCACCGAAAACTTTACCATCTTGATCAATTAATTCGATAGAATCGCCAATTCTGAAACATACGTCTTGATTAGAACAATCTAATTGAGTTAATTGTAAAGGATGTTCATCAAAAGTCGTAACAATGTAATTTTGACCACTTACGACAATAGTTTTTACTTTAAGTTTAGCAGGAGTGTTATAAAGTAAAGAATCGGCAATTTCACTATGTTTAGAGATTCCTAAAGACTGTAAAAAGATATCATCCCCTTTTTGGAAGTAAGGAACGTTGCTAGAAATCGTTTCAGTAACAAAATCGCCTAAAGAACCTTTTACCCAAAAACGAACAAGATCTCCATCCGGAGAATAACCAAAAGATGAGACATTTTGATAAATTGTGGTTTTATCTTCAATAATACTCGTTACACCAACACATCCATAAAACTGGTTAACAGATTTTGATGCATATGTGATAATTCCCGAATTATAACTATCAAAATCAACTGTTAGTGTTCCAGTGGTCCCAAATCCAATCGTAGACTCTACTGTAAGCGTCGTAGACCCACTTGAAGTCTTTCCAATGACTTTAGAGTTAGGATCTATTCTAAAGTCGCCACCAATTGATCCAAAAACGTTTAAATCTTTATTTTCATCATAATCTAAGTTAATTCTATGAAAAACTTTATTAGAAGTTCTTCTTATCTCTTCTACATCAATAACAGAACCAAAAGCAGTCGTATTTCCATATTCATCTTCTTGAAAAACTGTTTGCGTCTTTAAATCACTAATATCACCTTCAAATGCTTCTACAACTAATTGTTTGTTCCTCTTATAAGAAGCATTTGATGGAATAAAGAGATTATCTTGCGGTTTAAGTATTCTAGCGTTTACTCCATATAAAGCTTTGAAAAGAATTTCAAATGAATTCTCTGTTCCTTTGGAAGAATAGAAATCTTTTGATTGCCTAATAAAATTAGGAACATTAATACCTGTATGTAACTCTCTATCTTCAAATCCAGGTAAAAATTGTGTTTTTAGTTTCTTAAGAAACTCTCTAAGGAATAAAGATGATAAATTGACGACTTGTGCATCTTTAACATGATCATCTGCACTACTCTCTTCAAAAATAAGTTCATCTGGACCACTTAGTCCTCTATAACTGGTTATACCACTAAATCCACGAATACATCCAGTAAACGTAGTTCCTGTTTTAGCTGTATATGAAATTATCTCATCATTTATCTTTAAAAGACCATATGAATCAGGCCATCCATTAGTGGATGTTACATTAATGGTCAAATCTACAGAATCAACATCTGAAGTGATCGATGTAAACCCTACAATAGAACTATATGTACCAACCTTAGTATATTGGTCAATATTCTCTAAAATATTGACAGGACCACCTTGAAATTCTGTAGACTTATAATAAGTCTTCAGAAAGTCACCTGCTTTATAACCATCTGTTCGTAAAAAATCTGGTAATTGACTTTCAACTACTGATTGGATCTTTACCCTTTTTTCTAACATTTATCTAGTTATGGATCCGTTTGAGAAACTTGATGATACAGAATATTGTGATCCAGATACATCATTTCCACTAGAAATAGTGTCTGGAACAACATTTATAGAACTCTTACTTATATCTAGTTGTAAAAAGAGATCCTGTTTTCCAATAACGTCATTTGACTCAGGATTTGCCTGAATTTCAATAATTGGAGTGTTTACAGATAGTGCTGAAGTATTAATAATAGCAATTGGGTCTAACATTATCTCACCTTTGATATAATCAACGGTTCCAATGTCCCTTCTAATTATTCCACCTTCAGTGGGGGATATTTTGCGTACAAGATTGATAGTACCACTTCTCAAATCATCATAAGGAGAATCAGTAAGGAAAACTTCTCCCTGATAACCATTAATACGGAATCCAGTGGTTTTAATATTATTTCCATCAGGATTTACGTGGAATTGATTACCATAACAAATTTCATAGTCTGCAAATGCATTTAGAACAGGTCTAAGGTCACGACGCATTACAACATTTGTAATATTTGATGTAATTGCATTATTTGTGTCATCAATGGTTTTCAGAAGTTTACTATACTTCAATCTTGCACCAAATTTATTCAATTCGATAGAATCTGCATAAGTTTCTAAAGTTTGAATGATAGAAGTTTTTAAACCATTGGTGTCTGCGACTTTATCTGGGTTATAATAAGCATTTGTATCAATTTCAACAAATAAGTACTTTAAATCAATAACTTTAGGAACAATACCTGCAACAGAGTAAACTTTTAGTTTTGATTCAATATTATTTTTCATAAAGTTAGACAAATAGTTACCATTTTTGGGTTTTATGCCAATAAACACTTTTCCATACTCAGGAGGACTTAATTCTTCTCCTCCAAAAACCATTGCAGACTCAGTTTCAGGAAAAACCTTCTTCGTCATGATTTCATAGTCTGTAGCAGTTACTGCACGGTTCTGAGCAGCGTAATTTTTAGGTGCATAATTCCTAACAGAATCTACAGACTCAATTTCACCTCCTCCAGTAGAAGGATTTGTTGTAGAAATAACAGAAACACCAGTTGTAACAACTCTATCTGCATTATCAACTAATCTACCTGAAAATTTGAAATTTTCTATGCCATTTGCATCCGAACCAGCAGTTACAACATAAGTTGCAGTAATATAATTGTTATTATCTAATCTTTTACCAAAATTACCATCTCCAAATAGCAATTCATACTTTTCATCATCAGTTTCTTGTATAAGATAGATTTTAGAATCTTTATTAATATCAATAATACTATCTACAAGGTTATATTTCACTGGAGTAAGTGCATAACTAAATTCTTTGACTTTTACTACTAGAGTTGATGTGTCAACATTAGCATTTGGAACAATAAAACGTTGATCTAAATTTGAAGTATTTACTGTAAAGTTCTGTGTTAGGAAAGTTCCTTCATATATTGAGATGTCATTAAAATATGCAACATCATCAACTACATTTGCTGTAACATCTTCAGGAATACAGAAGGTATAATTAGACCCACCAAACTGCTCTGAGACCGCTACCAGACCTGCTCTAAGTGTTAGTGTTGTAGGAGTAGTACTAAGTGCTGATGTATCAACAAAAAAGCTTACAGTTGCTACAGCAGATTTCTTAGAAGATGGTACATATCCAATATTTCTAGCAAGTGAAACTATATTTGCTCTTAAAGTTGCACTATCAATAAACGTTTCGTTCGCTACCATATTGGCATTATACGAAGAAATGTAAGTATTGTATGCTAACGTGTCAATTAATACGGAAAAATTGGACCCTTCAAAGTCAAAACCCGTAAAATTACTATTGGAACGCAAATAATCTTTAATTTGCGTCTTAATTTGATCAAAATCTAGATCAGAGAACTTGGTAAGCGGCATTTATCTCGATGGTTGCAGGATAAATTGTAAAGTTTGAGGTATATTTGCCTCTCCAACGATAAAATATGACAAAAGAACGTTATATCCATTGTCATCATATGCAGGATCGACTTCAATTGTTTGAATTTCGACTCGTGGTTCATAATTTTTAATTGTAAGTTCAATTTCTGACTGAATTTCAGCAGCAGAAGCAAAATCTAGTAGTTCAAAAAGACTATTATTGATGCGTGAACCTAAATCAGGTTGAAAAAATCTTTCTCCAACTATAGTTAGGATCAAATTTCGTACAGAACGTGCTATAGAAGTAGCATTCTTCACCACGATGAGGTCATTCGTGATTGGATTCTTATTAAAGGTTAGGGAAATGTCTTTATATTCCCTCGTAATCGCTTGCGCCACTATCAGTTAATAGAATATTCATATTATTTAGACGGGTTTTACTAAGTTTCACTAAAAAAGGGGGTCGAAACCCCCTTTCGCCTTATTTTCCCTGTCCTCTTTTCCTTTTTCGAGCCGAGTTACGCGATGTCGCGCTATATTTCGAGTGTTTTCCTTGCCCCTGCCGAGTCTTTTTGGGTATCGTTTCAACAAAACTCATACCCATAAGTGTTCTTTTGATTTTTGCCATAATTTAATCAAATAATACGTGTCTTTTCGTGTCCTACACGAATTCGAGGGTCTACCCAGATGTTGAATCCTGCATCCATTGCATCTAGACAGAAACTTACGTCCTCTCCACACATATCCTGAACTTCTCCAGACTCGAATTGTTGCATCTTAGGTGCAAACCAAGGATACTTCATATCTTCATGTTCAAAGACGCCCTTCTTAATCAAAGTCCATCCGAAACCAATATAATCAACAGTGAATGGTTTGCGACGCTTACTGATAGATTCGAGAGTTTCATGATTCATGACTCCACCATTCTTACGGAAGTCTTCCTCTTCCATCCAGTGAGCACAGGAAGTAGTCTTCCCATCTTCAGTACAATACCAACCACTTACAATAGACTTCTCATCTCCTTCAGCAGGAATCGCCATATCGCACAATTGCCAGAACTTGGTTGTATCAAATACGATATCACTATCAATCCATAGTTGATAATCATACTTCAACTTACCATCCCATGGTATTTGATTTGGTCCACGTAATACATTTGCTCCGAGACACTTACACCGAGCAAAGTTTACCATTGATGAGTAATCCTGAGAAATCTGGATACTCATTCCATTTTGCACCATGTCAAAGCATAGTTGTACAAAATTCTTAAGGAAGATATATGAAACACCACGACCTGGTAAGCAGAAGACAATAGTCTTCCCTTTCATTCTTTCCTTAATCGCAGCGATATCCCACTCTTCCTTTTTCTTGGCAGGAGGAGTCTTCGCCTTAACTGTAAATCCTTTAGACATAAGATTGAATTACCTATAGTTCAATTCTATCAGTTTATTTAGTATTTGTCAATAAGAATCGCCGCCTGAAGGTTCTGGATGATATTTTCCAGCACCTGCACCCATTGGTTCAACTGAAACTTGTGAATAGGATAAATCACCTTCCACATAATCAGTCTTCATTAGACCAACCATGTGATGAAGCATTTCCCATTTTTCTTTAAATTCATTTTCCGGTAAACAGTGATATAAACATCTATCTTTTACATAGATGTGATACTCATACTCTGTCATAATCGTCGGACAATCGTACAATATCCTCTTCGATGCACTTGTCACCAAGTTGGACTTCTATAATAGTTATACCATTTTTTCCTCCACGAAGTCTATGACGTTCTCTGAGAGGTATAACATATGTTCTCCCTGCGATGGCATGAAGAACTTGTTCTCCTATTGTAACATATCCATCACCTTCCACGCAAGTCCAATACTCACTTCTGTAATGATGGTACTGTAGTGATAGTTGCTGATCAGGATTCACTACAATCCTCTTCACCTTGTACCCATTACTGTCTAGGAGGTTCTCGTAGTGACCCCATGGGCGTTCAAATTTTTCTGGAATTTTTTTATTCAAACTCAAAACCTAATAGGCGTTTTTATATATCTCAGAATTTTTTTTATTACTTTATATCACTCTCTCGAATTGTCACCTCTGTAGGTTACAAAGGTTCCTTTTTTTATAACCGCAACGCCGCACCATAAAATAACACACAACGCCCCAACACTGTCCTACTGATTAACACACAGCACTGCAATTACACAGTATTATAACACATAACACTGCTAATCGTCAAATTTAGACTGTCATAAACCTTAGTAAACTTCTGCCTCCCAGAATGTCTCTAACTCTTCTGACAGG
>VTLG01016430.1_pt1 | contig 31088 bp, 13 predicted proteins | sample 4694571 | NCBI WGS metagenome assembly VTLG01 (sample SAMN12604809, study PRJNA352737) | marine metagenome | biome: ENVO:00000447; feature: ENVO:00000209|ENVO:00000569|ENVO:01000036; material: ENVO:00002151; isolation source: viral sequences binned using virsorter ...
TTATGAACCATGAGACTGTGGAATCGATCAGTAAGCGTAAGAAACCTTTCACTGTAGACTACACAGGTTTTGGTTGGGTGATGATTAAGAAAGGCGTTTTTGAGACACTTGAATACCCTTGGTTCGCTCCTAAGATGCAAGTCTTTGAATCAGGTAAAGTTCAGGACATGTGTGGAGAGGACGTATCGTTCTGTTTAGATGCCAAAGAAGCAGACTATGAAATCTGGTGCGATCCTCGTATCAGGGTGGGTCACGAAAAACCTCGTATAATCTAGGGGCGTGACTCGTAAAAACATTATTCAGATTACTTAACTATGGCTAAAATGTATACAACGGGTGGAAGGGAAGAGATTCTTACCCGCCCGAAAAAAACTCGACAGGGACAAGGCAAACATACCAAATATGCCGCTTCCTCTCGTAATGGTGCTGCTAAAAGATCTAGAGGTCAAGGAAAATAAACAATGCCATCACTAATATGTAACTTACCTGCTTATGAAGTATGGGTAAGAAAGGAATACCTCCTAGATCATACTGGTGGACATGGTGAATATGTAAAGGGCGTTTGGGTATCATGTAAATCGATACCTGGACGTGCTTTTTATTTTGAGACCTATCTACCTGAATATGCTGCTGTCTATGATAAACTACCTATAAGTGCGTTTGTTTCGTCTCCTGAAGCACCTACACCCGACATGGAGTTACATAACCTCCAATTCTGGAACTGTATGGACTATGGCGTTGTATGCGTACAGAAGCAGTTTATTGGTTCTATGCATTATGAGATATATACAAGAGACTATGGAAACCAATCTGGCACATATATTTGTACATTAGATAACTATCACCAAGATGTGGATGCAATTGATTATTCTACAAGTGAAAGTCCAGGTGAACATAAGTCCCATAATCTAATTGAACTTGATAATGGTCAATTTGCACTCTATCCTAATAATAGAATGCGGATCTATGACAACAGTTTAACTCCTGAACCACCTAAAACACCTGATTTTAGGGTATCAACAGTTTACTATCAAGTTGAAAATGGTCATGATCGTGATGGATTAGGTTCAGAAGAGAATTATTTTTGGAAAACCACTAAAGAGAGGGAACACAATGACAACGAACAACCAAAAGATGCTTCGTGAAATTGCAAATGACACTATTACACCCAAAAAAAGAGACTTTAAGGTACAAAATGACCTTTATGAGAAGAAAAATGATAATGATTTCTATGAAGGACAGGATTTTGACGACGAATGCTATGGTGGGGCAGAATTATAATTAAAAATTAGTGCTAAATAACTAATATTCTTGTATTATATAAAGATAAATGCCTATAGAACGGGTTAGTCAAGGTTTTAAAGACCTTAGTATGACATTTCAGGCAAATCCCCTGAACTCTGATCTCATTGGTCTTAAAAATGAGAACGCTATTGCTCGTTCTATACGTAATATTGTGTTTACATTACCTGGAGAGAAGTTTTTTAACGAAAACTTTGGATCGCAGATCAGTGGAATACTCTTTGAGAATGTAGATAATCTTACTGCATCAATTATTGTTGATGAAATTACGAATTCTATTGAAAATTATGAACCTAGAGTGAATCTACTTAATGTAGAGGCATTTCCAAACTTTGATAATAATGCGTTTGATGTAATTATTACTTATGAAATCATAGGAGCAGACGTTCCACCGCAAGAATTACAATTCGCCTTGTTGCCGACTAGATAAAATGCCATTAGTCAACTTTTCTAATCTGGACTTTGACCAGATTAAGACAACTCTTAAGGATTACCTTAAGTCAAACTCCAATTTTACGGACTATGACTTTGAAGGATCTAACCTTTCGTCTATTATTGACGTTCTGGCATACAATACTTACATCACTTCGTACAATGCCAACATGGTTACGAACGAAGTATTCATTGATAGTGCAACTTTAAGGGAAAATGTAGTATCATTAGCAAGAAATATAGGATATGTACCTAGATCAAGGAAAGCAGCGACAGCAAATATCAATTTTTTCGTAGATTGTTCAAGTATAATACCAACTCCTGCAACTTTAACACTTAAAAAAGGACCAGTTGCGGCATCTCAAGGAACTTTTGGTAATCAATCGTTTATTTTTTCAATTTTAAGCGATATTACAGTTCCCGTCAATGATGGAATTGCATTTTTTGACGATATTCCTATTTCAGAAGGCACATTTTTAACTTCTAACTTCACTTTTAGTGCAAGAAACCCAAATCAGAAATTTAATTTACCAAATAGTGGTATTGATACTGATTTAATTGAAGTTTCTGTCAAAGGAAATCAACAATCGACCACTTCTACCAAATATACGACTCAAGATAGTCTTTTAGATGTAAAATCTAACTCAAAAGTTTATTTTTTACAGGAAATTGAAAATGAAAGGTATGAAATCTTTTTTGGAGATGGTATTTTTGGTCAAAAGTTAGAAGAAGGCAATTATATTACAGCAAATTATATTACATCCAGTGGAGATAGTGCAAATGGTGTAAATCAATTCCAATTTTCTGGTAAATTGACTTACACACGTAATTCTATTGAATATACAGTCACTTCTGGCATCTCTTTACTCACTACAAGCGTTTCTGCTCAAGGTGGAGAGGTAATTGAGACAGTAGATTCAATTAAAAAGTTTGCACCACGCATTTATGCATCTCAAAACCGTGCTTTAACTGCAAATGACTATGAAACATTAATTCCATCTAAGATTTATCCTGAAACAGAGTCAATTTCTGTTTTTGGAGGTGAAGAATTAGTTCCTCCTCAGTATGGTAAGGTCTTTATCAGTATAAAACCAAGAAATGGTGATTTTCTTCCTAATTTAATTAAAGAAAACATCAAAATGAAGTTGAAAAAGTATGCAGTTGCTGGAATTGTTCCAGAAGTGCTTGATTTGAAGTATTTGTATATTGAAGTTAACTCAAAAATCTATTATAACAGTAATTTAGCACCAAGTGCTGATTTTGTTTCTACTTTAGTACAAGAAAATACTACAAAGTACTCAGAATCAACTGAATTAAATAGATATGGAGCAAGATTCAAATATAGTAAGTTTCTTACTGTAATTGATGAAAGTTCTGAGGCAATAACCTCTAATATTACAACTGTTTTAATGAGAAGAGATTTAAGAGTCTCTTTAAACTCATTTGCAGAGTATCAAATTGGATTTGGTAATGAGTTCTATATTAAAAGCATGAATGGATATAATATTAAATCTTCTGCATTTAGAATAAGTGATATTACCGATAACGTTTATCTATCAGATATTCCAGATACAAATAGAGAAACTGGATCATTATTCCTGTTTACTGTGCCTGTAGAGAGTTCTACAAGTCCAACTATTGTACGAAGGAATATTGGTAGCATAAATTATAAAAAGGGTATTATAACAATCAATCCTATTAATATTGTAAGTGGAAAATTAAAAGATGGGCAATCAATCATTGAATTGTCTGCTTGTCCTAAATCTAATGATGTCATTGGATTACAGGATTTATATTTGCAACTAGATATTAGTAAGAGTACATTCGATACTGTTGTTGATGAAATTGCATCTGGACTTGATCCAGCAGCATCTAATTATGTTGTAACATCCAGCTACCATAACGGGAACCTAGTAAGATCATAAAATGTCAGAAAAAAGAATTCAATTTAATAACATAGTTCAAAATCAACTACCTGCATATACGCAGGGTGAATTTCCTTTAGTTTCTGAATTTTTAAAGTCTTATTATCAAGGACAGGAATACCAAGGTGGTCCTATTGATTTAATTGAAAATATTGATGATTATGTAAAAGTTGGGAACATTACCAACCTTACAGACAATGTTGGATTAAGAACTGACATTACTCTTAATGATGAAACCATTGAAGTTGATATGGTTAATTATCCCACAGGAACTGAGGGATTTCCTAAGAATTATGGATTGATTAAAATTGATGATGAGATTATAACTTATACTGGAATTACAACCACTGCATTCACTGGTTGTGTCAGAGGTTTTTGTGGAATAACGTCATATAAAGCACCAACCAAGCCAGATGTACTAGTTTTCAATTCAAGCACCTCTACGGGGCATTTAGCGGGGTCTAAGGTACAAAATTTAAGTTCCTTGTTCCTCAAGGAGTTTTTACTAAAAACCAAACATCAAATATTACCTGGTTTAGAAAATAGAAATCTACATAAAGACCTAAATCAGAATCTTTTTATAAAACAATCAAAAGACTTTTACTTAAGTAAGGGTACAGATAGATCCTTTGAGATTTTATTTAAAGCACTCTATGATGAAGACGTTAAAGTTATAAAACCTGGTGATTTTCTCTTTACACCATCAAATGCTAATTTTAAAATTACAAATGATATTGTAGTTGAACCTGTTGATGGTGATCCTACTGCTTTAGAGAACTCTACATTATTCCAGGGTAAGTATGGAGATAATATTGAAAAAGCATATGCACCAGTCGGATCAGTAGAACCAATTAGAGTTGGTGCTGGTCAAACCTTCTATAAAATTAGTTTTGACACTGGTTATGATAGAGATATTAGAGTTAAGGGTGCAATCTATGGTGATTTTGTTGTTCATGATAAAACAAAGGTTATTGGAAGTGTATCTGTAGGTGCAACAACCTTTGATGTAGATTCTACAATCGGATTCCCTAAATCAGGTGAATTAAAAGTTGTATTTACAGATGCAACTGATGGTATTGTTTCTTATACTTCTAGATCCGTTAATCAATTCTTTGGATGTAGTGGTATAACAGGAACTATTGCAGATGCTGCTAATATTGGAATTAATACCTATGCATACGGTTCTTCTAATTTAGATCCTGATGATCAGATTAGAGTTAATATAACTTCTGTTTTAAGTGAATTAAAATACTCTGGAAATACTCACAACTTCTCAGTTGATGAAACTGCAAGAATAAAAACACTTGGTGTTAGTGATAATTCATTTAAAGGTAAAAATTGGTTCTATAATATTGCCCCTACCTTTGAAATTAAGGAAATAGAACTGATTGATCCAAGTGATAGCACATATCAAGTAGTTTTCCAGAATGAACACTCCTATAAAATTGGCGATTCTATTACTTTAATAGACAATGCTGGTAATGAAAGACCATCATCTGTAATACTTAATATTGATGATTCTACAACAATTACAATAAAGGGACAAGGTGTAATTGATTTAACTTCAAAATATACTGCTAAAAGGAATATTTTAAAAGCAGTTTCTAATACCTTCCCTAGTTCTAACATATATTCTACAAATGTCCAGAACGTATACAAGTATAATGACGATTACTTAGTTGCTTCTTCATCAATACCAACATACAATTCTCAACCTCTTAATGTTTTCAATCAAAGCATTACTTTTTCAGGACTTTATAGTGGTAGCGAGTTTGAAATTGTAACAAGTGGCGATCATGGTTTTTATACAGGTGATTCTGTTTATTATTCTCCTCAAAGAGTAACTGAAGAGTTTTATGATGCTGCTAATAGATTGGCAACTAGAGAAGTTATTAAAACTTCCTTGTTTATTTCTGATCTTGGTATTATTGGCGAAAATGAGAAAGCTAAGAATGAAGGACTCTATTTTGTAAAAAGAGTAAATCAATTAAAGGTTAAACTTGCAAAAAGTAGAAATGACCTTGAAAATTCTAAGTTTATAGTTGTTGATTCTCCTTTAAATGTAACTGATAATAAATTAGAACCATATGATTTCCATGCAAAAACATTAAAATCACAAAATATCTTTAGAGAAGTTAAAACACCACAGAATGATGGTTCTATTAATAAAACTACTCCAGGATTTACTGGTGTTTTAATAAATGGAGTTGAGATTTTAAATTATAAGTCAAAAGATACTTTGCATTATGGATCACTTAATAATATAGAGGTTATTTCTGGTGGTGTTGGATATGATGTAATAAATCCACCAAACTTAGAAATTAAAGATAATGTTGGTACAGGTGCAACAGGATCTATTTCAGTTTCTGGTTCTGTTAATGAAATTAGAGTAATTGATCCTGGTTTTGATTATGTTGAAAAACCATCTGTAAGTATTAGTGGTGGTAATGGTAAAGGAGCTGTTGCTTCAGTTAGCACTAAATTAATATCACATTTAGTTTCATTTAATTCACAATCAGCAGTTTCTGTTAGTCTTGGTACAGGATATAATGTTGGATTTAGTACATATCATAAATTTAGAAATGCTGAAGCAATAACTTACAGAACAGCAGGACAAAAATCAGTTGGTGGTATTAGTACTGATACAACTTATTTTGCTTCTGTAATAAACCCAACCACAGTTAGATTACATCTATTACAAAGAGATGCAATTGCAGGTATTAATACTATTCAGTTATCATCCTTTGGTGTTGGAAATCAGAACTTTGAATGTGTTGCTAAAAAGTCTGTAGTTGAAAGTGTTAATATACTATCAAGTGGAACAGGATATTCAAATAATAAAACAACAACTGATGTTTCTGGTATTAATACAGCATCAAATAATATTCATATTGCAAATCATGGATATAATTCTGGTGAAGTTGTAGAATATTCTACAACAGGTACATTAGTAGGTGGATTATCTAATAATACTGAATATTATGTAACTAAAATTGATAGTAATAATTTTAAATTATCATCTGTAGGAACTAATGTTGGAGAAAAGGATTTCTTCTATAACACTAAACAGTATGTTGATTTAACCTCTGTTGGATTAGGAACACATAATTTTAATTATCCAGATATTTCTGTTTCTATATCAGGTAAAATAGGAATTAGTACTATTGGATTTGATGGAGATACTAATACAGTATTTGGTGCTAAAATACAACCAGTAGTTAGGGGAGATATTAAAGCAATTAATTTATCAGATAAAGGTGGAAATTATGGAAGTTCTGATATTATTAATTTTAATAGAGAACCTGATATTATTTTAAGTGCTGGTAAAAATGCACAATTAGATCCAATAGTTAATAATGGTCAAATTGTAGAGGTATTAGTTCAAAATACAGGTAGTGGTTATAATTCACCTCCTGATATTGATATTACTGGTTCTGGTGTTGGTGCAGTTCTTACACCAATTTTAGAAGATGGTAAAATTGTTTCGGTTAATGTAATTGAAGGTGGTATTGGATATATTGGAGCATCTACTAAATTAAATGTTATATTATCAGGAAGAGGATCTAAATTTAGATCTATAATTAATTCTTGGAAAATTAATTTATTTGAAAGACATTTTGACACCTTTGAAGGTGATGATGGATTTATAGCACATGAGTTTACTCCTGATATGGGATTACAGTACTCTCATTTATATGCACCTAGAAAACTTAGGGAATCTGTATTCTGTAGAGATCAAAGTGGTAGAATATTATATGGAAAACCAGATTTGCAAAAAGTTAATGGTATAGAAGTTCCATCTATAGACCACTCTCCTATAATTGGATGGGCATATGACGGAAATCCAATTTATGGACCTTTTGGTTATATTACCAAGCAAGGTGGATCAGTAGCACAATTAAAGTCTGGATATAGTTTAGAATTATTACCTAATAGACCTCCTGTTTCTGAATACCCTCTAGGATTCTTTGTAGAGGATTACAAATATACTAAAGTCAATGATGATGTAGTTCTTGATGAAAATAATGGAAGATTCTGTGTAACTCCAGAGTTTCCAGAGGGAACTTATGCTTATTTCACTACTGTAGATAATGGAGCAGCAGATTCTGCAGGTGTCTTTAACAAATATAAGAGACCAGTATTCCCATATTTAATTGGTGATGGTTATCAGTCTATTCCCAATTCATTTAACTTTGATATTAATTCAAATCAAAATTCTTATGATTTAGAAGGAACAAATTGGTCTAGAAATACACAACCATATAATTTAATTGAAACTAAGGAAGTAAGATATAAGTATGCGTATATTCCTGATGATTTATCTCAAACAATTGATGTAAAAGCAATTGCACCTGGACAAGTTGAAAAATTAGGTATTCAAACTAGTGGTGAATTATATCAGGTTGGTGATACTGTAGTATTTGATAATTTAGAATCTACTGAGAAGTATGTTAGTGGATTTGGTGCAAATGTTGTAGTATCTGATATTTTAGGAAAACAAGTTACTCAAGTTAGTGGTGGTGTAAGTGCAATAAGTGGTGTTGAAATATATCCTGCAGAAAATAATATTAAAGGTAATTGGGATATTATATCTGATGGTCCTCATAATTTTAATAATAGAGATTTAATTGTTATTTCAGGTTTATCAACAACATCATCACAATTAGAAGGTTCATACAACGCTGGTATTGGAACAGATAGTTTTGCGTTGGCTGGTATTGGAACTACCACTCTTGCTGTACGAAATACTGCTACAACTGGTTTAGTTACTTTCTTTAATATCTCAGGAGATTTAAATCAGATTAAATCAAATGATATTCTTGGTGTAGGTACAGAAAGAATTAAAGTATTAAACGTAGAACCTGGATTTGGTAGAATCAGAGCTTTAAGAAATGTAGATGGTACTGTAGGCACATTACATACTGTTACTTCTATTGTTTCTAAAGTTCCCCGTGTTTTAACAATTGATGCAGGTATAAAAACCACATTTAATGCTAAGAGAAATAAAGAAATATATTTTAATCCAATAGAAACTGTTGCTCAAGGAGTTGGTATCGGAAGCACACTTTTCGTTACTAAACCTGGTATTGGAGTAACTAGTTTCTTTATACCAACTAAATCTATTTTCTTAAAAAATCATGGATTAGAAACTGGAGATGAATTAACATATTCTAATAATGGAGGAACAGCATTAAAATATGACACTGGTTCTACCACTTTTGATTTAGTTAATAATCAAACAGTATTTGCAGCAAAAATAACAAATGATTTAATTGGAATTGGAACTGTTCGTGTTGGATTGGGTAGTACAGGTACATTTGTTGGAATGGAAACGACTGCTAGTACTGTAGCATTTGCTGGAATAGGAACAGGTGTATATCACAGTTTTAAAACTAATTACAAACCAATAACAGGAACTATTACTAGAAATCAAATAACAGTTTCTACTGGAAGTTCTCATGGATTGATAACAAATGATTTTGTAGATATTGGTGTAAATCCATCAGTAGGATCTACATTTACTGTTGCATATAATGATTATAATAGACGACTTGTAATTAATTCAGTAGATGTTTTAGCTGCTAATATTAATGTTACAGATAATTCAATTAAAATAGAAAATCATGGATATTCTACAGGACAAAAAGTAATTTGTACTGCAAGTACACCACCATTAGGAATTACTAATAACGGTATCTATTATGTTGTTGTATTAGATTTAGATAATGTTAAATTATCTAATAGTCATTATGATTCTACATTATTAAAACCTGTAATTGTAGATATTCAAAATCAATCTAATTTAACAATTAATCCAATTAATCCTGCAGTAGATGTATATAAAGATTCTTTGGTTGAGTTTGATCTTAGTGATAGTACATTAGGATATGTTAATCAAGGAACATCTTATCCTGCATTTGAATTTAATTTCTATAAAGATCAAAACTTTACTCAATTATTTGATAAAACTGTAAGTAGTAAGGTTTTTGAAGTTAATCAGACTGGTGTTATTGGTGTTTCTGCTGATGCTAAAGTTACCCTAAGAGTTAATGATACAATACCTAGTATTCTATACTATAGACTTGATCCTATTTTTGAGACAGATTTGCCTATTGCAAAAGAACAAACAATAGTTGATTTTGAAAATATTGGTAGTAATGAAGTTCAAGTTAAAGGAAGTTTATATAATGGAAAACAGCAAATAGTTGTTGGAGTTGGTTCAACAAGTACATTTACATATACCGTTGCAAAATTCCCAGAAAGAGTATCATATTCATCAGCAAGTTCTGTTTTAAAATATACAACAAGTTCAAAGAGTGCTTATGGTTCTATTGAAAAGTTTGAAGTAAAAGATGGTGGAAGAAACTACTTTACTTTACCAGGTATTTCTACAATTACTACCAGTCTTGGTAGAAATGCTATTGTCAGTGTTGCTAGTACTAGTATAGGTGTAATTAAAAAGACAAAGATACAAAATATTGGATTTAACTTCCCATCGGATCCTACATTAAGACCAAGTGTTGGATTACCTCAAATTATAGATATGAAATCTTTGGCATCCTTAAAATCAGTAGGGATTGCTTCTGTTGGAAAAGGATATGCTACAGCACCAAAACTTTTAGTTTTTGATGGAGAAACTGGAGTACAAGTTAAAGATGTTGATTTAAAGTATACTCTTGGCGAATCACAAGTTAAGATACTAAAAAATACAAAAGGAATTAGTAAAGTAACACCAAGTATTATTCCTGTAGAAAACTCAAATGGAGTTGGTATTAGTACAGTAGGATTTAATACCGTCACAAAGGATGTTACATTAACACTATCAGTTGGATTTAGTACTGCTAATTCATTCCCATTTACAATCGGGGATAAAATATTAATTGAAAATATAAGTGTTGGTGTTGGAACAACTGCAAGAGGATATAATTCTGCTGAGTATGGATATAAATTATTTACTGTTAATGGTTTAGATCCTAATTTAGGTGGTATTGGAACCGTTGGTTATAGTATTGCAGATGATTTAATTGGAGCAGAATATCCTGGTTCGTTTAGTCCTAATAATTCTGCTGCTGCTAGAATAATCCCTGAAAAGTATTTCCCTGCATTCAGTGTTGAATTAACTAATAATAATTTCTTTATTGGAGAAACTGTAAAATCTGGGTTAGCAGAAGGATTAGTTGAAACTTGGGATCGTAATAATGAAGTATTAGTTATATCATCAAAGGATGTATTTAAAGTAGATGATGTTATTGAAGGTCAATCCTCATTAACTAAAGGTGTTGCAACCAAGGTTTCTGAATATGATGCAACTCTTAAAACAGGTCCATTCTCTAAAGTAGAAAATGGATGGGAAACTGAGTCTGGATTCTTTAATGAAAATCAACAGAGAGTTCAAGATAATGATTACTATCAAAATTTCTCATATTCATTGAAATCAAAAGTTTCATATGATAATTGGAATGATGTAGTAAGTAGTTTAAATCATACTTTAGGATATAAGAAGTTCTCTGATTATCAATTAGAGTCAAGTATGGGTAATTCTATGGTTGTTGGAATAACAACTGATGTTACTTATACTGATGTTGTAAATGATATAGTTGGTGAAGTAGATTTAAATTGTGTAACTGATTTTGATTTAGTTAAAGAAAACTCCTTAACTATCCCTTCAGGTACTCTATCTGATGAGATTATATTTTCTAGTAGAATATTAACTGATTACGAAGAGTCATTTGGAAATAGAGTCCTCTCTATAGATGATATGAGTGGATCATTTAATAGTAATCCTAGATCAACTCCATTCTCTGTAGTAGAAAGATTTAATTTATCAGAGCACAGAGCACAAAAATATATTACTTATGTTAAGGATAAGAGATTCTATTCTGAAAGACAATTAATGATTGTTGATTTAATACATGATGGTTCTTTTGGATATATTCAACAATATGGAAGAATAGAAAGTGTTTATGATATGGGTTCATTTGATTTCTCTATATTGGGTTCTGAGGGACAATTATTATTCTATCCAAATAAATCAAAAGTAAATGATTATGATATTGTAGCATTATCATATAATCTTGATGATAATATTTTAGGTGTTGGAACAACATCAATAGGAACCACTTTAATTGATTCTCATAGTGTAAGTGTTCCTAAAGCAAGTGCATCTACTACAATTGTTTCTATAGCAAATACATATCAATCTGCGAAAATTATTTTAGAAGTAACGGCAGATAGTGAAAATGTTGCAAATTATGATGAGTTTGAGTTTGAAGAACTCAACATGGTTCATGATGGTACTAATGTTGAACTTCTTGATTATGCTGAGATGACCACTACATTGAATAATGCAAATGTTGCTGGTTTTGGAACTTACTCTGCTGCTATCAATGGATCTAAAGTTGAAATAGACTTCCACCCTAATACTGGAATTGGAACCACTGCGGTTGTAAACGCTCTTGTGATTGCCAATTCTAATCAGTCTACTACATCACAATCATCTATTGATTTAAAACATGCAAGATTAGAAAGTAGATCTACTAATATTGCTGCTTCTGGTTCTCCGACTGCTCATGTTGTTGGTTCCTATCCAGATGCTTATGATGCTGCATACTTTACTTTACAAGTATCGGATACAACTAATAGTGAATATGGAATAGCAGAATTAGTAGTTATAGATGATTATGATGAACTTGATGGAACTGGAGAAACATTCACAACTAATGAATATGCTGTAGTTACTTCTACAGGTGGATTAAGTATAACTGGTCTTGGAACATTCCATACAGGAATCTCTACAGATAATGGTGTTAATAGTGGTGGTGCTGTGGGAATGGCAGCAACAACTCAGTTAATCTTTACACCATTACCTAATGTTGCTACTAACGTAAAGGTATTCATGAATGCCTTAAGACATCAAGATGATGCTAAAGATTCAATTGAGTTTAACAATTCATCTATACAAGTAGCTTTCTCTGGATATACAGGAACAGATAGAGATATTAAGAGATCATTCAATCTAACTCATCAACAAAGTCCTATTTTTGAAAAGAGTTTTGATGGATCAAGTGTTGGTATTGTAAGTGTTGCTTCTAATACTATTGAATTACCAAACCACTTCTTTGTTAGTGGAGAAAAGATTAAGTATGTTCATGCTGGAGCAGGAACTACTCAAGCAGTATCTATAGCATCTACAGATGGATTTGTTGGTGTTGGTACAACTAACAAATTACCTTCTGATTTGTTTGTTATTAAAATTGATGATAACAAAATTAAGATAGCAGATACAGCACAAAAGGCATTACTATCAGTTCCAGAAAGTGTTGATTTAACTAGTGTTGGTATTGGAACATCTCATAGATTTGTTTCAACTAATGCAAATGCAAAGGCTCTTCTTTGCTTAGATAATATTATTCAATCACCTGTTGTTGCAACTGCGATAACATCAAGTCTTTCTGATCAAGTATTTACTACTGATGATTTAATAAACCTTACAGGAATTACATCATTCTTTGGTGGTGATTTAATAAGGGTTGGTAGTGAAATAATGAAGATTGAAGGTATTGGTATTGGAGACACCAATCGTATAAGAGTTCGTAGAGAATGGTTAGGAACATCTTTAGCAGGACATTCTACATCTTCTTTAGTTACTAAGGTTAATGGTAATTATAATATTGTTGAGAATGTTTTGAACTTTGTCGAAGCACCTTTTGGAAATCTTCCTCTAAGCACTTCAACTAATCCACCAGATAGTAGAGATTGGACTGGAATTTCAACAAGTTCTAGTTTCCAAGGAAGATCATTTATGCGTTCTGGTATTCAGAATACTTCTAACGATACTTACTACAAAAATTATATCTTCGATGATATCTCTGAACAATTTAACGGAATTAAAGATGACTTTATTCTAAAAACTGGAGGTGCAAATGTTACTGGTATAGAAGATGAAAATGCAGTTGTTTTAGTTAATGATGTATTCCAAAGTCCAAATCTTAATTATTCATTAGGTCAAGCATCTGGAATAACAACAATTACATTTACAGGAACCGCATCTTCTACAACTGATGCTAATGTATCAACTCTTCCTATGGGTGGTGTTATTCTTTCTGTAGGATCCACAGAAGGTACAGGATATCAACCATTAGTCGCTGCTGGTGGAACTGCAGTTGTATCTGCTGGAGGAACTATTAGTTCTGTCAGTATCGGAAACAGTGGTTCTGGATATCGTTCAGGTGTTCAAACTGTTAATGTATCTGTTCAGGAAGAGAACGTTGTTGACACTACAATAACAAAAATAGGAACAGCATCAATTTCTGATGGACATATAACTGGTATTGCTGTTACTAACTGGACATCTTTCTACAAACCAAGAGATATTCAGAATGTAACTTATAACAATACAACAGGTATAACAACAATTACAACTGCTACACCTCATGGTTTAGCAACAGGTGATGATATCAATATCTCAGGTATTGCATTTACTTGTACTTATTCAAGTGCAGATGAAAGAGATATACAGACATTAACTTATAATAATGTTAATGGAACAATGACAGTTACCACTGCAACTCCACACGGGTTGTCGGTAGGTAAGGATGTAATCCTAACTGGAATTGCAATGACATGTGGTTTAGATGCAGGTATCGGAACTCATTACTATCCTAGAAATAGAGATCGGGTTTATGATACTGCTATTCCTATCACAGAAACTACAGCAACTACAATTAGTGTTAATGTAACTGCTGCTAAGGGATTGGATCAATATACACATCAATTCGTAAGTGCATCTACAAATGCAGTTATTACTGGTGGTAATTATGGTCATGCGTTTGTAGGGGCAAACCCAAGTGCAGTTAGTGTGACTGGATGGACAACATCGTTTACTCCAACTGGTTCAGTATATAATCCAACAACAGGTGATTTAGAACTCACTATTGCCAATCATGGATTAAGTAATTCTAACACTATTAGTGTTTCTGAAGGTGGACTTACATTTACTTGTGATATGGATGCTCATAGCACTTATCACCCATATCCTCGTAGCACTGATCCTATTGCAGGTATCGCTACTGCTGTTAATGTAATTAATGCTAACACTATTACAATCAATGTTGGTACTTCACCATTAGTTAACTTTAATGTTAGTGCTGCTTCTTATAATGCAAGCACAGGTAAGTTAGACCTTACGATTGGATCTCATAGTCTAGCAACAGGAACTAGTATCAAACTTGCAAAAGAATCATTAGTATTTAAGTGCTCAAAAGACAATTATGCAAGTGAGCATAAGTATCCAAGATCAGGTGATCCTTCATATAATGGAGTAAAAGTTATTGGTGTTAATAGTCCAACTAAGTTTGATGTAAATGTTGGTGTATCGACTGTACCTACATTCTACAAGTCTGGTGGTAAAGTTCAGGGAGTTATTATAGCACCTAGAGCAAAAAATAATTCTCCTAGCGGAACAGATGTTGCTGCTAATGGAACTACTGTATTGAATATTATTGACAATAGTACATTTACTATTAATAGTGGAGTCTCTACTACACCACACTTCTATGCAAGGGGTGGAACAGTAGAAAAACCATTAGATGTAATAATTGACGATCCACTTTCTTATACAAATATACCTTTAGTTTATAGTTCTGATTCTGTCAGTGGATTTGGATCTGATGCAACAGTTGATATTGTTGTTGGTCAAGGTGCAAGTGTAACAGACTTTAGTATTCAGAATACTGGATATGGATATGGAGTTGGTGAAATATTAACCGTTGAGGTTGGTGGAGCAACTGGAATACCTACAACAGGTACTTATAGAGAGTTCCAGTTAACAATAGATGATATCTTTAGTGATGAATTTAATGCTTGGTCTGTAGGTATATTGGAAGCATTAGATAGTCCACAAGAACTATTTGATGGAGAAACAGTTGGATTCCAATTAAAGAGATCATCTGAGATTATTTCTATTAGATCTGCTGCAGGATCTAAAATAAACGTAGAAGATGTTATTCTCATATTCTTAAATGATATCCTTCAGATTCCTGGTAAGGCATATACATTTGCAGGTGGTAGTATTATAACATTTACAGAAGCACCTAAGAGTGGTGATACATGTAAGATTATATTCTATAAGGGTAGTGGTGCAGTTGATGTTAAGTCAAGAAGTATTATAGAAACTGTGAAGAAAGGTGATGATTTAACTATTGATTATGATCCATCAATTGGTCAAAAACCATATCAACAGGAAGATGAAAGATCTGTTCTCAGAGTTGATTCTACTGATATTGTTACCACTAATCCATACTTTGGTCCTGGTAATACTTCAGATGTAACATTAATGAGACCTGTTACATGGTGTAGACAAACTGAAGATAAAATTATTAATGATGTTGGAATTGGTAAGGACAGGGAATTATATGAACCAAATATTAACCCTGTTGCATATATTACAAAATCTGTTGGTGTAGGATCGACTGCGATTTATGTTGATAGTGTTAGACCATTCTTTGATCCTAGAAATGAAAATGCTAATGCAACCATACGTGCAACTGTTCAAGATAGCATAACTATAATTGATCAAAATAGTAAAGTAGGATCTATACTTTCTGCATCCATTACTGGTGGATCTGTTGATAGTATTGCAATTTCTAATGGTGGTAGTGGTTATGTAACTACACCGTCAGTTTCTATTCAAACTCCTGTTGGACTAGGTTCTACTGCTATTGCTACTGCTTCTATAACTGCTGGTGTAGTTACTAGTGTAACGGTTTCTTCAGGTGGAACAGGATATGCTTCTGCACCACAAGTATTAATTGATCCACCAACACTTATATCTGAAGTTAATGCTGTTAATTCTTACGTTGGTGATTCTGGAATCATAGTTGGATTTGGAACTACTACTATTAGTTCTAACCCTCACTTTATGTTTGATTTATTTGTTCCATTAGATTCTTATGTAAGAGACAGTGATTTAGTTGGATCTGCTGTTACTGTAAGTGGATTAAATACAAATGATATCTTTATAGTAAGTGATTCTAACGTCGGTCTTGCTCAAACATCTATAACTTCTTTAGATAGTGCAGCATCTGTTGTTGGAGTCGGAAAATCTTATGTTGATAATGTGTATGAAGTTACTACTGCACAAACAGTCTATATAAATGTAACTGGTGTTGGATTTACCCACGTAAGAAGAATATTTACCAGAGTTTCTGATCAAATGTCCGATTTCCCTTGGGGTGTTGGGATAGTTTCATCAATCAACAATGGTGATTATAGTTGGGGTAAAATATCCATCAGTGGAAGAAGTGCTACAAATTCATATGCAGCGTATACGCTTAATGGAATTAGTGGTATTTCTACTTCCACTAGGGTTCAAAGAACCTTCTCTTTGAAGTCTAAAAATTATAGTTCTTAATTAGTAATAAATAAATAAAAAGTTCCAAAAATGGCTGCAATCATAACTGATAAGATTAGAATATTAAATGCTAAGAATTTTATTGCTGGCGTAAGTTCTGCTACCAATGCTTATTATTCTTTCATAGGATTACCTAATCCGACATCACAACAAGCTGATTGGGATACGGCTCCACCATCCCCCAAAGATAGTTTTGATCAGGAGAATGATTATTGGGATACTATGATTGCATTGAAGAAAATTACTTCTTCTGATGTTAGACAGGTTGTAGAAAAAAGAGCGTGGACATCTGGAACAACATATGATATGTATCGTGGAGATTATACAAGATCAAATACTGCTAATGTCTCAGGAGCTACTAATCTATATTCAGCATCTTATTATATTTTAAACTCAGACTTTAGAGTTTATGAGTGTTTGCAAAATGGAACTGATCCAGAGAATCCTAATGGTAGACCATCTTTAGATGAACCAACATTTACTGATTTGGAACCAAAGGCAGCAGGAAGTAGTGGTGATGGATATGTTTGGAAATATCTTTATACGATTAAACCAAGTGATATTATAAAGTTTGAATCAACGGATTTTATTCCAGTACCTACAGATTGGGATACTGGTTCAGATAATGCAGCAGTAAGAGATAATGCAGTAGATGGTTCTATTAAAATAGTTACTGTTACTAACCGTGGTGTTGGTTTAGGAACTGCTGGTGCAGTATATACTAGGGTTCCAATCAAAGGAGATGGGTCTGGTGGTGAGTGTACTATAGTAATGTCAAATGACCAAACGGTTGATTCTATTACAGTTTCTAGTCAAGGATCTGGATATACTTTTGGAAATATTGATTTAACTGCTGGAGGAGTTCCCACTGGTACTACTGTACCAACTTTTGATGTTATTGTTTCTCCCCAAGGAGGTCATGGTTCTGACATATATCAAGAACTAGGTGCATTTAACGTATTACTTTATTCTAGAATTGAAAATGATAACGAAAACCCTGATTTCATAACAGGTAATCAAATTGCAAGAATTGGTGTTGTTGAAAATCCTCAACAATTTGCATCTAACACATTATTATCTTCCGACAAGGTTAGTGCAGTTTATGCATTAAAATTAACTGGAATTGGTTATAGTTCTGCTAATTTCGATCCTGATTCCCTTTTCAAACAGACTGTATCAACAGGTACTACTGCTATTGGTAAAGTTGTTAATTACGATCAAACCACTGGGGTTTTGAAGTATTGGCAAGACAGAACTATGGCAGGATTTAACACTGTCGGTACTGCTCAAACCAATCCCCCTTATGGATATAATTTAACTCAATTTACTAGCACTCCATCTGGAACTGGTACTTTGACAATTGTTCCATCTACAGGGTCTAATTTGGCAATAGATACGTCCTTCACAGGTGTATCAACCGTAATAAATAGTAAGACGTATTACCTTGGTCAATCATTTAATAATGGTCTTGCAAACCCAGAGTCTAAAAAGTATTCTGGAAATATCATTTATATTGATAATAGACCATCCATTACAAGGTCATTAAACCAAAAAGAAGATATCAAAGTTATCTTGCAGTTCTAAGAAATCATGCCACAACAAACGAATCTAAATGTCTCGCCATATTTTGACGACTATTCCGATGATAGTGGATATCATAAGGTGCTGTTTAAGCCTGGATTCCCTGTTCAGGCAAGAGAACTTAATAATCTTCAGTCGATATTACAGAATCAAGTAGAGAAGTTTGGTCAACATTTTTTTAAAGAAGGTGCTAAGGTAATTCCAGGTAATACTTCATATAATAGAGAATATCATTGTATACAGTTAAATAATAATTTTCAAGGAGTTCCTGTATCTGCTTATGTTGATCAGTTAGTTGGAGCACAAATTGTAGGGCAAACATCTGGAGTAACTGCAGTTGTTGATAGAGTATTATTACCAGAAGATTCTGAAAGAAATAATTTAACACTTTACGTTGCATATATTGGATCAAGTACTGCTAATAATCAAACACTAACCTTTTCTAATGGAGAAGATTTGACATCTACAACAACAATCAATTCTGGATTGTTGGGAAATAGTACAATTGCTGCAGGAAGTCCTTTTGCTACAACTTTAGAAAATGATGCATCTGCGATTGGGTCATGCTTCAATATTCAAGAAGGTGTTTATTTTATAAGAGGACAATTTGTAAAGGTAAGTACCGAAACATTAATATTAGATCAGTATAGCAATACATCCAATTATAGAGTTGGATTAGCAGTTAATGAGGAAATTATTAACTCTGATATGGATGAAACCCTGACAGATAATTCTCAGGGATATAATAATTTTTCTGCACCAGGTTCTGATAGATTTAAAATCACTTTATCTTTATTTAAAAAACCTTTAGATGATTTAGATGATAATTCGTTTGTAGAGGAAGGAGAAGTTGTAGAAGGTGTATTAAAAACAAAAGTAAGAACTAGTGCATATCAAGGATTATCAGATGAACTTGCTCGTAGAACATATGATGAATCAGGAGATTACTATGTAAAACCTTTTGATTTAACTATTAGAAATTCTTTAAATGATAATATTGGGAATAGGGGTATATTTAATGCAGGACAGTTTACTTATAGTGGAACTGTACCATCTGAAGACTTAAGTGTATATAAAGTTTCTCCAGGTAAAGCATATGTCCGTGGTTATGAAATTGAAACCACAACTCCTATATTTTTAGACTGTCCAAAACCAAGAACAGTTCAGACTATTGAAAATCAAGGTCTTCAATACAATACTGGTTCTACTTTAAAGTTGAATAGGACATATGGATCACCTACTATTGGTATAGGCAATACTTATACAGTAAGTTTAAGAAACCAAAGAGGTGGAGTAGATCAAACAACTGTTCCTGGTACTGAGATTGGATTAGCAAGAGTTTATGATTATAGATTGGAAACTGGTTCATATAATTCAATTTCTAATTTAAATCAATGGGGAATATCTTTATATGATATTAGAACGGTTACTCAGATAACAGTAAACCAACCAATTGTTAGTTTACCTACTCCAACTTTTATTAAAGGTGCTAACAGTGGTGCTACTGCTTTCCTTAAAGATGCAGTTACTAATAGTGCTGCTTTAAATGTATATGAAACAGAAGGTAACTTCATTGAGAATGAATCTTTAATATTCAATGGTATTGATGATGGAAGAGTTGCTACTGCAATAACTGCCTATTCCATTTCAGATGTTAAGTCTATATTTGCAACAAATGACGGTACTGTAGGAACAGCAAAAACTTTTAATGCTGACGTAATTCAATCAGTTGCATCTCAAATTGGTATTGCTACCATAAGTGGTTCTTCAGGTGGTATAAGCACTGTTAAGAGTTCTAATGAGAGATTTCCTGGTAATCTTGTAAAAGTAGATAATTTAGTTAAATTTAGTAATATCAATCAATCAACTGATCCTACTTTTGCTAGGGTTACTGCTGTCGGAACTGGTACTATTGAAATAACCAATGTTGCTGATGTTGATGGAATAGTAAACGGTAATCTACCAACAGCAACACTAGAAGTTACTGATTTCCAAATTGTAACTACTGAATTAGAATCATCTTCGGATAATACTCTCTTTACTCAATTACCTAAAATTAATATTTCTGATGTTGATTTAACAAATGCATCATTAACTGTAAGAAAACCTTATACAGTTAATATTGTCAGCAATCAGTTAAGTGCATCTGTTTCTGCTGGTTCTAGTGAATTTTTCTTACCATTTGATGATGAAAGATATTCTTTAGTTAGATCTGATGGTAGCACTGAGCAATTAACAGCAGACAAGTTAGATATTAGTACAAATGCTAAGGATCTACAGATTTACAATTTAGGTGCTAACGATACAGGTGCTCAATTAGTCACAACTGTAACTAAATTAAATCCTAAAGCAAAGAAGAAAATTAAGAATAGAGTTAATAGTATTATCATAGATAAGTCTAAAAATTCTGCATCTGGTATAGGATCTACAACTCTTAATGATGGATTAACATATGGAAGTTATCCTTATGGAACAAGAGTACAAGATGAACTTTTATCATTAAACTCACCTGATGTTATAAAGATTCATGGAATCTATGAATCTGCAAATACTGGTAATGCATCAGCTCCTAAGATGGTTCTCTCTGATATTAGCAGTGCATCAACAACATCCGAAGAGATGGTAGTTGGTGAGAATATCATAGGACAAAACAGTGGGGCAGTAGCAATTTATGCGGAAAGAGTTACTGACTCTCAAGTAACCTTTATCTATGAAAATGATTTAACATTTAACGAAGGAGAAACAGTTATATTCCAAGAATCCAATATTCAGGGAACTGTTACTACTCTATCTTCAGAAAGTTTTGAGATTGGTTTTAATTATACATTTAAAACTGGTCAAGAAAAAACCATTTATGACTATGGTACAATTTCTAGAAAACCTGATGTGGATTCTCCAAATAAGAAAATAAAGGTATATTTTGAAAATGGATATTATGACACAACAGATGATGGTGACATTACTACAGTCAATTCATACGATACCTTTAATTATGCAACTGAGATTCAAAATATTAATGGTATTTCTAATGCAGACATATTAGATATTCGACCAAGAGTATCTGACTATACAACTACAGAAGGTTCAAGATCTCCTCTTGAGTTTTTAGGAAGATCTTTCAATGCTTCTGGTCAGACTGCAACTAATATTTTAGCATCAGATGAAAATATTATTACAACATTTTCAAATTATCTTGGAAGAATTGATAGAATCTTCTTAGATAAAGCAGGTAAGTTCCAAGTTAAGTATGGTACACCTGCAGAAAACCCAGAGTCTCCAGTAAATGTTGACAATTCTATTGAGATTGCAACAGTAACTTTACCTCCATATCTCTATAGTCCTGAAGATGCAGAAATGCGTTTCCATGAGTATAAGAGATTTAAGATGGTTGACATCAAGAATCTTGAAAGTAGAATTAAAAACTTAGAATATTATACTGCTTTAACTTTATTAGAAACTAATACATCCAATATGTTTGTTTCTGATACTGATGGATTGAATAGATTTAAGTCTGGTTTCTTTGTAGATAATTTTACTGACTTTAGAAAACAGGAAGATGAGCAAGAAATAAAAAATAGTATTGATAGAAGTAATAAAGAGTTAAGACCAAAACATTACACAGATTCAGTGGATCTGATATTTGGTCCAGTAACAGATATTAGTCCTGATACTGACTTTGCATTCTCTGCTGTTGAAGGTATAAATGTAAGAAAACAGAATGATATTATAACCTTAGATTATGCTGATGTAGAATATGTAAAACAGTCATTTGCAACTAGATCTGAAAGTGTAACTCCATTTATTGTTCCATTCTGGCAAGGAACTATAGAATTAACTCCATCAACCGATACTTGGATTGATACTGTTAGATTAGAGTCTAAGGTTGTTGGTGAAACAGGAAACTGGGCAGAGACAATGGCAAGAGCGTCCAGAGAGTTTGGAGTTGATCCTCAAACAGGATTTGCACCTACAATTTGGGGTTCTTGGCAAACTAACTGGTTAGGTAGACAGGTAACTGGAACTAATACACGTACAAGCGTAAGTGCTGATACTGGTTGGTCAACACAAGGTTGGAGAGGAAGACAACTTATCCAAACTAGAAGAACAACTACTTCTCAAACTACTACTAGAACAACTGCAGATATTGGTGATCAAACAAGAAGAGGAACAAGAACATTAGTTGTTCCTGATTTCTTCACAGAATCTCAAGGTGATCGTGTAGTTAATAGAGACATTATTCCATTCATGAGATCTAGGAATATTGCTTTCAATTCTAAGAGGTTTAAACCATTAACCGAATTATTCGCATTCTTTGATGGAGAAGATGTTACTAGGTATTGTGTACCTAAATTAGTAGAAATTAATATGGTTTCTGGAACTTTCCAAGTTGGAGAAACTGTTACTGGTGGTACAATATCAAATGGTCTTGGTGGTAATAACTTTGCAAACTTCCAACCAGGCATAACATTTAGAGTTGCTCAAGCAAATCATAAAGAAGGTCAATATAATGCACCTTCAACCACATATACTCAGAGTCCATATAGTTCTCAAATTATTCCATCTTCATATTCTTCTACATCTGTTTTATTGAATGTAGATACTTATTCTCTTGCAAATGAAGCAAGAGGTGATTATTTCGGTTGGATAGAAACTGGAATGACACTTAAAGGATCTACAAGTGGTGCAGAAGCAACAATTACTAATTTAAGATTAGTTGCTGATATAGGTGCTTTCTGTGGAGGAAGTTTCTTTATTCCAAATCCAAATGGAACTAATTTCCCAAGATTTGAAACAGGATCTAAGTTATTCAAACTATCAGGTGATAAGGATAATGGAGATGCTCCAGAAACATCAGGAGAAGAGAAGTATGCTTCTACAGGAACTTTAAATACGGTTCAGGAAGAAGTTATTTCTGTAAGAAATGGTAGAATAGAAGAGCAACAACAAACTCAAAGTAATAGAGTAACTAGAAATAGTCAAACTGAAGTTGTTTCTAGTCAGGTTACTGGTAGTCGTACACAAGAACGTACAATTGCATGGAGAGATCCTCTTGCACAATCATTCTTAGTTGAAGATGAAACAGGTGTGTTTATCACTAAATGTGATGTATTCTTTAGAACTAAGGATGTAATGGATATTCCTGTTACTGTTCAGATAAGAACAATGCAAGGAGGATTACCATCTCAGAATATTTTACCATTCTCTGAAGTTGTTTTAAGTCCTAGTGAAGTTAATACCTCTGGAGATGGATCAGTTGCAACTACAATAGAGTTTAAAGCACCTGTATACTGCGAAGCAGGAACCGAGTATGCAATCGCTATGCTCTCTAATTCGACGCAATACAGCGTGTATATCTGTAGAACAGGTGAAGTTGATCTAATTACTCAAACTGCAGTATCTCAACAACCATATTTGGGTTCTATGTTCAAATCACAGAACGCATCTACATGGGAACCAAGTCAGTGGGAAGATCTTAAGTTTACTCTTTACAGAGCAGACTTTATTGAAAATGGATCAGTACAATTATATAATCCACAATTAACCGAAGGTAATGGTCAAGTTCCTATTTTATTACCTAACTCATTGAGTGTTAAATCAAAAGAAGTTAGAGTTGGATTAGGAACCACAGTATTTGATGCTGGTCTAAAGGTTGGAAATACTATCAACCAAATGGGAACACAAGCTTCTGGTACTTTGGTTGGTACTGCAGGAACTGCTGCTGGATCTAATTTAACTATTACTAATGCAGGTATTGGTTATACACCAGCTAGTGGCCAAACAACTTATGCTGGAGTTAATTTAGTATCATTAACAGGTAAGGGTAGAGGAGCAACTGCATCTATTACTATTAACGGTGGATCAATAGTTGCTTCTGGAGCAACCATTACTAATGGTGGTTCTGGATATCAAATTGGTGATGTTCTTGGAATATCAACTCTTGGATCAATATCTATCGGTAGGGATGCAAGATTGACAATTGCATCTATAGGAGCAACATCAGAACTAATCATCAATGAAGTTCAAGGAAACTTTGTTGTTGGGTCTGCTAATACAGTAACGTATGTTAACAGTGCTGGAATAACATCTGTAATGAACTTGTCATATGGTGGAGATGTACAGGTTTCTTCTATTAATGTTGATACTGATGGGTTACATGTTAAGGTAAATCATAAGAATCATGGAATGTATTTCAGTGATAACCAAGTTGCAATTTCTGGTGTAGAATCTGATATCAAACCAACCAAATTAAATGTTGCTTATGGTATAGATGCTACAGGTGCAATTTCAGTTGATAATGCACAAGAGTTCTCAACATTCGAGAATGTAGGTGTAGGAACAACTAATACTGGATTTGTAAGAATTGAAGATGAGATTATTGAGTATAGCACAGTCACAGGAAATCTAATTGGTGGAAATATTGTTAGAGATAACAAGACTGCAAAGTCATACCCTGTTGGAACACCAGTTTATAAGTATGAGTTAACAGGAGTCAACTTAAAGAGAATAAACAAAACTCATAATTTGGCAAATGTGACAAATAGTGATCCAATTACTTTTGATTCTTATAATATTAAATTGGATATGTCTGAGAAATTTAATGATAGTAATGATGATAGAAGTAATGATGTTGGATTCCCACAACTATTCATCGGACAGACTAAATCTACTGGTGGATATAATATAAGGGCATCACAAAACATGCCATTTGAAATTATAACTCCTGCGGTTCATAACATGACAGTTAGTGGAACTTCATTAACTGCTGAAGTTAGAACTACAACAAGTAAGAGTTTGAGTGGTAATGAAATCCCATATATTGACGCAGGATTTGAAAGCGTTACTTTGAATGAACCAAATTACTTACAATCACCTAGACTTATTGCTTCTAAGGTTAATGAAATTGCAAAATTAAATAACATTCCTGGTAATAAGTCAATGAATATGAGTTTGACTTTTGGCACAACTGACAGTCGTATCAGTCCAGTAATTGATGGACAAAGAACAAATGCTATATTAACTTCAAATAGAGTTAATAGTGTAGTTTCAGATTATAAGACTGATTCTAAAGTTAAGAGTTTCAGTGATGATCCTACAGCATGTCAGTACATTTCCAAAGAAATTGATTTGGAAAACTCTGCTACTTCGATTAAAATTATCGTTGATGGTCACATAAATGTTGATTCTGAAATCAGAGCATTTTACTCTATTAGTGATTCTAATGAGTTTGATCCAATATTCACTCCTTTCCCTGGATATAAAAATCTAAACAGTAGAGGAGAAGTGATTGCTACCAAGAATAATGATGGTTTATCTGATGTTCTTGTAAGTAAAACTAATAGTATGGGATATGATGCTGGTTCATCAGATTATCGAGAGTATGTATTTACTGCAGATGAGTTACCCTCATTTAAGTCCTATAGGATTAAAATCATATTGACATCAACTAACCAATGTCATGTTCCTAAGATAAAGGATTTAAGAGTTCTTGCACTTGCTTAAAATGAAACTTGATAAGGTAAAAAACCGTGGTGATTTGGCCAGAGATCCTAGAACAGGATCTATAGTTAATGTAAACAGTTTAGATTATGAAAAATATGTGCAAGGTCGTAAGGTAAAAAAAGTAAAAAACGAAAGTCTTGATACTATGAAAAATGATCTTGATAATTTAAAAAGTGAAATGAACGAAATTAAATCACTACTTAAGGAATTAGTCAATGGCAACTAAGAAAATTACATTTGACCCTAGTGCTGGTGTTCCCGTAGCATCTAACTTAACCATATATGGTGGTTCTAATTTTAATACTACATTTACAGTTGTAGATGTGGGTAATGCTGCATATGGATTTACAACTGCATGGTCTGCTTCTGCACAACTTCAAAAGAGTGCGGGTGTAGCAGCAACAACAGTTCCATCTGCAACTTTTACTGCAGGTATTAGTACAGGATCTATTACATTAGCACTTGATGCAACTTCAAGTAGAACTATTCCGCAAGGAAGATACTTGTATAATGTATTGATTAGTCCTGGAATAGGACAAACAACTTATAACATAATAAATGGAAATATCTTAGTTTACGCTGGTATTTCTTCAACACCATAAATACAGTGAAGGGGTACTAGTCTAAATGGCACAACCAGGAAGCAGATCAGAATTTATAGATTATTGTAAAAGGCAACTGGGTGCTCCAGTGCTTGAAATCAATGTTGCCGATGAACAAATAGAAGACATCGTTGATGATGCCATTCAGTTTTTCAATGAAAGGCATTTTGATGGTGTCATGCAAACCTATTTGAAATATCAACTAACTCAAGATGATATTGATAGGGGTCAAGCATCTGTTGCAGAGGGGTCTACTACTAGACTTGGAATAACAACTACAACAGCAAATGCCACTATTCCTGGTATGGGTACAACATCATTTAATTTTTATGAGAATAGTAATTATTTGCAAGTCCCACCAGAAGTTATTGGTGTAACTAAGGTATTTCATTTTGATGGAACCAATACTGTTACTAACAATATGTTTAGTATCAAGTATCAACTATTCTTAAATGATGTTAATTTCTTTTATGGTAGTTCTGAAATACTATCTTATGCAATGGTAAAAAGATATCTTGAAGATATCAACTTCTTACTGACAACGGAAAAACAAATAAGATTTAATCAAAGAATGGATAGGTTGTATTTGGATATTGATTGGGGAAGTGTTACTGTAGGGGATTTCTTAATTTTAGATTGTTGGAGGTTATTAAATCCAAATGATTATTCTAGAGTTTGGAATGATTCCTTCTTGAAACCATATACTACTGCGCTTCTTAAAAGGCAGTGGGGTCAAAACTTAATGAAGTTTACAGGGGTTAAATTACCTGGTGGTGTTGAGTTAAATGGTAGACAAATGTTTGATGATGCAGAAAAAGAGTTGGAAAGTATAAGAGAAAGAATGTCCAATACTTATGAAATCCCACCACTAGATATGATAGGTTAGTGATATGGTTCTCAACCCATTCTTCCAACAAGGTGCTCGATCAGAACAAAATCTAGTTCAGGATCTAATCAACGAACAGTTGAGGATGTATGGTGTTGAGGTACATTATCTTCCTAGAAAATATGTAACGGAAAATAAGGTAATAAGGGAAGTAGTAGCATCAAGGTTTGATGATGCATATCCTATTGAAGCATATGTTGATACCTTTGATGGATATGGTGATAATCCAGTTCTTTTAAGTAAGTTTGGTATTGAGCAAACAAATGAAATAACTCTTACTATTTCTAAAGAAAGATTTGAAAATTACATTTCACCTCTGATGAAAAATGAGGCAGATGTAAAACTAACAACTAGACCCAAGGAAGGAGATCTAGTTTATTTTCCGTTGGGAGATAGGTTATTTGAGATTAAGTATGTAGAGCATGAGAAACCTTTCTACCAGTTACAAAAGAATTATGTTTATGAATTAAGATGTGAACTCTTCCGTTACGAAGATGAGATCATTGATACAGGTGTTGATGAGATTGATAATGAGTTGGTTGGAGATAATATTGATGGTGATACAGAAGATGGTATTCCAACAATACTTGGACCAACTCAAACACTTACCTTGGTTGGTGTTGGTGTAACTGCTGCTGCTGAAACGAGTATTGTTGCCACTGGTGCTATTCGATATATCAGTATAACTGATAGAGGTGGTGGATACATCTATAGTCCCTCTGTAGGGTTCTCCTCTGCCCCTACAGGCGGTGTAACGGGTATTGCCACTGTAAGGATGATTGGAGGCATTGTAGCGTGTAATAAGAACGTTAACGAAAGAGCAAGATCTGTACAAAATATAGACTTGGTAAATCCAGGTTCTGGATATACTGTCGCACCATTACTACAGGTTACAGGTGGAGAAGGAACAGGTGCTGCTGGAACAGCATATCTTGGTAATGGAACAGTTGGTGTCGTAACACTTACATCATTTGGTAGTGGATTTACAACTGCACCTACAATTACATTTACTGGACCTGCTGGAGTAGGAACAACTGCTACTGCTGTTGCTATTATAAGTGCTGGTGGAACTATTACTTCCATCAACATAACTGATGCAGGTTCTGGATATACATCTATACCTAATATCACAATAACTGATCCATCAATGGATTCTACTGGTGACTACATCTTTAATGAGCAAGTTAAAGGTGCTAATAGTGATGCAACAGGTAGAGTCAGGTCTTGGAACTCTACTACAAATATATTGGAAGTTGCTTCAATTGGTGGAACGTTTATTTTAGGTGAGAAGATAGTTGGTCAAACATCTCTTGCATCTCATGCTCTAAGAGTAGTGGATGAAGATCCTACTGATGATGGATATGCAGATAACTTTAATATAGAAACAGAAGCAGATAAGATTTTGGACTTCTCTGAGCAGAACCCATTTGGTATTCCATAAATATAAGTTACGAGGATTATAACCATGTTTGAGTATTTTTATAACGAAATTTTAAGGAGGACCATTATTGCGTTCGGTACTTTGTTTAATGGGATTACTGTTAAGCAAACCGATTCGACTATAAGGGTTCCTTTGGCATATGGTCCTACACAAAAGTTTTTAGCAAGATTAGAGCAATCACCCGACTTAAACAAGAGTACTGCAATCACTCTTCCTAGAATGTCGTTTGAGTTTACTGGTCTTACTTATGATCCTTCAAGAAAAGTAACTACTACTCAAACATTTACAGTAAAGGATCCTAACGACGGAAAGGAATCGAAGAAATCATATATGCCTGTACCCTATAATATGCAATTTGAGTTGAGTGTTATGTGCAAATTAAATGATGATGCACTGCAAATCGTAGAACAAATATTACCTTATTTTCAACCAGCATATAATGTAAGTGTAGAGTTAGTAGAATCTATTAAAGAGAAAAGAGATATTCCTATTATATTAGAAAATATTACAATGCAGGATGATTATGAAGGAGACTTTACTTCAAGAAGAGTTCTTCTTTATACGTTAAGGTTTACTGCTAAGACATACATGTTTGGTCCTGTTCAGTCTGCTTCTAAGGATATTATCAAGAGCGTCAAAACTACATATATTTCTGGAGATTCCAGAAGTGTTGCAAGAGATGTTTCTTATACTGTTACACCTAGAGCAATTAAGAACTACACAGGTACAGTTCTTACCAACCTCTCAGAAAACATTGGTTTAACCGATATTGTATTCCCACTTAATGATACATCTGGAATTACGATACCAAGTTCAGGAAAACTATTCTTAGAGATTGGTGGTGAGGAAGTTCTTGTCAAATCTAAGGATGCAGAAAGTATAACTGTAGAAAGAGGACAGGATAGTACTACTGCAATATCACATCTTAAAGGTGCAGAAGTTAAGTCTATTACTCAGGCTGATAATGTTCTAATTGAAGAGGGTGATGATTTTGGATTTGATGGATCTCTAGAAGGGTTTGTATAATGGATAAAGAATATAATAAGTTAGATAAAACCTTTAATATCACTCCTGAAGTGGTAGAAGAAAAGAGTGAGGTGATTAAACCAGAAAAACCTGATAGACTAACTAAAGATGATATTACAAGAGACTATGAGTATACAAGAGGTAATCTTTATAGTATAATAGAAAAAGGACAAGAAGCAATTGATGGTATTCTTGAGATTGCTCAAGAAAGTGAAATGCCTAGAGCATATGAAGTTGCTGGACAACTTATAAAAAGTGTCTCTGATGCTACTGATAAATTAATAGACCTTCAGAAAAAATTGAAGGATGTTAATGAAGAGCAAGTAGCAAAAGGACCATCAACAGTCAATAATGCACTTTTTGTAGGATCTACCGCAGATCTTGCAAAATTGATAAAGGGAGAAATGCCCAAAAAAGACTGAATAAATATACTTGTAGATGGAGTAGAAATACGTGCCACTTAAAAAGCCATCAGATTTTTACGAAAAAAATCCCAATTCATCATTCGATGATGTAAAGGAAGAGTTGAAAAACGCTACACCTGAAAAGGTAGAGCGAATTTCTGAAGCTTTTGATTCGTTTAAAAGTAATTTAAATAATATACAATCACTTTCTGACTTTACAGAAACTTTCAATACTTTTAAGTCTAACGCAGAGAAAGTAGAAGGTTTATCAAATACTGTAGAGCAGATAAGAGAAAATATTCAAGATCTAATTAGTAAGAAAGATCTTGATGATTCTATGATGGCTCATCTTCTATTTGTAGAAGAGTCAATAAGAAATGTTCAAGATAAAGTAAAGACTGTTAATACTAATACTTTATTTGAAGTAAAGGAAGAGTTTAATACATTATCAGAAAAAGTAAATGAGTTTTTAGGTGAGGATGTACCTGCATATAAGAAGTTAATTGTAGAGTCTGAAACAAGAGTAGATGTTAGGTTTGGTGATTTTAAGGAAGAAGTAACTGATGTATTTGAGACTT
>VTLG01000080.1_pt1 | contig 31076 bp, 46 predicted proteins | sample 4694571 | NCBI WGS metagenome assembly VTLG01 (sample SAMN12604809, study PRJNA352737) | marine metagenome | biome: ENVO:00000447; feature: ENVO:00000209|ENVO:00000569|ENVO:01000036; material: ENVO:00002151; isolation source: viral sequences binned using virsorter ...
CTATCAGATGTTAAAGATAATTTCAAAGGCATGGGGGAAGAAATAAAAGAAGATGCCAAGTTAGCAGGAGAACTTGAAGAAGCTACTCATAAATTAAGAGATGCAGAGTTGGATTTACTTGTAGTAAGAGCCGAGAAGAACAAACAGCTAGCAGAAGCTAGATTATTAGCTGAAGATGAAACAGTATCTTTAGGTAAAAGGAAAGCAGCCTTAGAAGAAGCAATAGAACTAGAGAAAGAAATATTGGCAGATGAGATAGAGGCTCAAAAAGAAAGAGTAAGGATTCTCTTTGAGAAAACTGAAATGAGTGATTCAACAGCAGCAGATGAAAAAGCTCTAGCAGAGGAGAAAGTGAATCTTATTAATATGGAAATAAAATCCTTAAAGACTCAAAAAAGATTGGCTAGGGAATTAAATAGTATTGAGAGAGAGATATCAGCTGAAAAAACTGCAATATTAGAAGCAGACGCAAAAGCTAAAAAAGATTTTACAGATTCAATGGTGGCGGATGGGGAAAAATGGAAGAAAATACGAAAGAAAGGGAGAGAAGACCAAGTTAAAGCAGATAAGAAAGCAGCAGATGATATAATTAAAGCAGATGAAGCAGTAAGATTGAGTAAGATACAGACATTAAATGCGATTGGTTCTGCTATGGGAACTTTATCAGGACTTTTTAAAGAAAGCAGTGCTGCGGCAAAAGCAGCCGCTTTAGCAGAGATTGCTATAAATACGGCAGTTGGTTTTATGCAAGGTTTAAATATTGCTCAGAAGGCATCTGTAGCAACAGCAGGACCATACGCAGCTTTTGCGTTCCCAGCATTTTATGCTACTCAAGTATTAGCAGTATTAAATGCAGCAGCACAAGCAAAACAAATACTTGGAGCAGGAGGGGCAACATCACCACCACCAGAAGTGGCACCACCAGGAGGAGCTCCATCTCCACAAATGATGTCAGGTGCTTTTGAATTAACAGGAGGGCAACCTGTAGAACCGACTAGGGCTTACGTTGTTAGTGATGATATAACCAATAGTCAAAATGGTTTAGAAATTATAAGACGTAGAGCTACTATTTAGGAGTTACAATCTAAATATCAAATAAATTTATTTAAAATCTATTATATACCAAAGACTATACTATGCCGTGTACACAATGTGAAGAGGGAAACTATAAATGGGGTGAAACAGGAGAATGTGAATATGATTCTCTTGAAGCCTGTGAATCAGCTAATAGCACTTATGAAGAAATGAATACAACCTCAATCGTTGAACTTGTAATTGATGAAGATTCACAAGAGCTTGCAATAGACGCCATAAGTCTTGTATCAGCTCCAGCGATAGAAGAAAATTGGGTGTTCTTTGGAAAAGAGAAAAACAACTTGACCTTTGCTAAGGTAGATGAAGACAAGCGTATGTTAATTTCGCCAGCTTTAATCCCCGACAAGCAAATTTTCAGACACGACCCGAATACAGACTCAGATTATTACGTTTACTTTTCAAAATCGACAGTTCGTAAGGCTTCTGAATTATACTTAAAAAATAACAATCATCATAAAGCTACTCACGAACATTCAGAAAGAGTATCAGGAGTCTTGACTGTAGAGTCTTGGATAATTGACGACCCTAAAATGGATAAGAGTACGCTTTACGGATTCTCACTTCCGAAAGGAACGTGGATGGTTATGATGAGAATAGACAATGAGGAGCTGTGGAAAGAGATAAAAGAAGGAAACTTAAAAGGACTTTCAATCGAAGGCTACTTTACAGACAAGATGGAAAAGATGTCAGAGAAAACACCAACAGACCAAGAAATACTAGAAGCGCTAAAAGAAATAATCTCAAAATCAAATAAATAGTAGCGGATTCTCTTATATTAATACACTCACTATAAAAAACTTAACAATGGATTTAAAAAAGCAAATATTAGTAGCACTTGGACTTGATAAAGAAGAAGTGAAATTAGAATGGCAGTCAAAGCTGGAAGACGGCACGATTGTTGTATCTACAGCAGAAACTTTAGAGGCTGGTGTTGATGCTAGCGTACTGACAGAGGACGGCACGACTATACCTTTGCCGATTGGAACGTACAAGACTGAAGACGGGATAACTTTCAGAATTGAAGAAGAAGGAGTGGTGGCTGAAGTTTTAGAAACTGAAACGGAAGAAGAAGTTGAAGAAGTTGACGCAGCTAAAGAAGAAGAAGAAGAAGAAAAGAAATATGCAGATGTTGGAGACTGGGAAGGAATGGAGAAACGTATTCAGAACTTAGAGGATGCGGTTGCTGATTTGAAAAGGTCTAAAGAAGGCGGAGATGATGACGTTGAAGCGTCAGAAGAAATGGCTGAAGAAGCTCCATCTACAAATCCAAAGACTATAACTACAAAAGAAGTAAAAGAATTTTCAGCAGAAGAAGAATTAGAAAATCTTAAAGCTGAGAATGAAAAACTTAAAACGGAGTTAGCGGAATCACCTGCTGAAGCTCCTATCAATACAAATAAGTTTAGTTCAGAAAGACAAACTCCTACTGCACAAGATTTCAAAAGAATGACTAAGCAGGAAAAGTTCTTATACGAACTATACAAATAAAATAATTAATTTAAAAAAATAAAAAAATGGCGATTACAGTAACACAAGCGAATTTTAATGGGAAGGCAGCTGGATTCTACATCTCTGCAGCATTAAAAGCTTCAAACTCGTTAGATTATCTAACAATGATAGAAAATATCAAGTATAAAAGTAACATACAGGCATTAAATCAAACTGTAGATTCAGTTGTAGATGCAACGTGTAACTTTAGTTCAGTAGGAACACTTGCGCTCACTGAGAAGGTTTTAGAACCTAAGAATCTACAAGTGAACGTGGATTTATGCAAGGAAGATATGTTGGATTCTTGGGAAGCGCTACAAATGAGAGCAGGAGCAGGTGGCAACCCTTCAGCAACTTTTGAGGACTATGTTATCTCTTATATGGGGGGTATTATAGCAGAAGCAACTGAAAACTCAATATGGAGCGGAACAGCAGTAGCAGGACAATTTAACGGCTTCTTAGGATTAGTAACAGGATTACTTTTACCAGGACCTGACCCTACAGTTGTTCAAGATGGTGCAGCAGCAGCACCTTATACAGCAGGTAATATCATAGCTAACTTACAAAGTGCAGTAGCAGCAATTCCTACAACAACTTTAGGTAAAGAGGACTTACATATCTATATGAGCCAAAGAAGTTATCAATACTACATAGGCGCAGTATCTACTTTAGGATATGTAAATGCTTATAATATGAATGGAGATTACGTTCCAATGTTTGAAGGGTATAAATTAGCGGTTTGCAACGGAATGGAAGAAAATCAAATGGTAGTGGCTCAAAAATCTAACTTGTTCTTCGGGACTGACCTGATTTCGGATGCGACTCGTATTAGTTTGATGGACATGTCAGCTCTCGATGGGAGTAACAATTTGAGATTGGTATGTCGTTATTCAGCAGGAGTTCAAACAGGAACAGGAGCTGATATTGTAAGACAATCATAATAACAAAAATAACGGGAGTGTGTAAAAGCACTCCCTTAACTTCTAAAACATAAAACATGGCGTGCGTATCACTTACAAAGGGTAGAGGTTTAGACTGTAATCGTTCAAGCGGGGGAGTCCGTTATTTATACTTCTCAGTTTATGACAATTTTAGTAATGACGACTGGTCATTAGATGGAGTCGCAGGGCAGGCTGAGATTGACGATATTGATTTTAATAGCACTAATCTCTACCGATATACAGTCCCTCGTGGTTCAACTACGATTGACGAAGCTATAACAGGGAATACTGATGCAGGAACAATTTTTTACACTCCAACAGTTTCAATGGTTCTAAATAAGATTACGGAACACATGCAGGAACAAATGAAGCTTCTGGGTTCAACGCAAGTTAGAATATTCGCACAGCTTAATGAAGAAATAGTACCAGGAGGACACGATGTAATAGTGGCTTTAGGAATGGTAAATGGAATGTCAATGAATGCTGGAACAGTAGATTCTGGAGCAGCTTTCGGAGATAGAAACGGATATACTCTGAACTGGGACGGCCTCGAAAGTGTGCCATTTCCAATGCTTGAAGATTTTACTACAGTTCCATTTGATAATGCAGGGTTTCTTAATTTTGACCCAGCAACACAAATAATAACCTCATAAAATATAAAACATGGCATGTATAGCAATAACAAGAGGAAGGGGCTTAGACTGTAATAGAGTATCGGGCGGAATCCAGTACGTGTATTTCGGAGTATCAGACCAGATAGATTCAATTACAGTATCAGGAGCGCAAGTAACAGAAATTGATATGGATGGGGCAAGTAGTTTATATAGGTACACAATGCCTAGAGGAGCTAGTTCAAGTACAGAAACAGCGACAGGTTCTACGGAACACGCTACGATTAGTTACGCTCCAACTTTAAATTTAATCCTTAACCGACTCACAAAAGAAGACCAAAATGAGGTTAAACTTTTAGGACAGACTGCGGTTGTGATATTTGTTCAACTTCACGCAACTAAATCATCAAGTGGACAACCTATTATATTAGCACTTGGAGTTAAAAATTCTATGTCGCTTAATTCGGGGTCTATGCACTCTGGCGCAGCATTTTCGGACAGGAACGGCTATACACTCGGCTGGGAAGGATTTGAACCAGCACCATCTCCAGTATTAATGGATTTTAGTGTAGGTGGTACGCCATTTGACAATATAGGTGATGCAGGTATACCTATTCCAATAATTTCAGCTTAATTAGTAGTTTTTCATATATTCTTGGATTAAGGCCTGCTTTTGTAGGTCTTTTTCTTTTAAAAGACGTACTTTGCAAATAAATAAAGACTTTTTCTCTTATATAGTAGATACTATGTTATGATACAAGCACTCAACCTGTCAAATTTTGACGCATATATGAATACTGAAGCAAACAGAATAAATGTTAGCGTTGCTTCTACCCATATAAGACATTTAGTTAAATTTATTAATGACTTTACTGGTGATGTATTTTATGTTTATCCTGATGAGGTAATAAACAGTAGATTTGATTTTCAAGCGTATGCTTATGCGGCTGTTCCAGACCGATTTGCTGCTGAAGTAAAACTAGCACCTACAGGGTACTTTAAATACGAAGTATATGAGGTTAGTTGGATAGATATAACGCCACCAGGAGACGCTGATGCTTTATGGCCATTACAGCTTGGATATGCACCAGTAACAGAAACAGATGTACTTCCTGTAGATGACCTTAATGGAGTAGTTGAAGGACTTGTAGCTATTGGGAAACTTTATTTGAAACCATCAGAGAGAAAAGTACCAGAAGTTACATATAGACAATATGTTAAAAGAGTTCAAACGATAGAGATTATCGAACCAGGCAAAGGCTATACATCACCTCCTACCATTGCTATATCAGCTCCTGAAGAACTAGGAGGGATAACAGCTACAGCGACTTGCACTCTATCTGGTACTTCGGTTAATTCAGTAACTATTACTTATGCTGGTAGTGGTTATACAGAGACCCCAACAGTAACAGTAAGTGCGCCACCACCAGGAGGAGGAGCGCTTCAATGCTTAATGATAGCAACTATAGAAGAACAAAATTATATATATAGCAATTAAAATAATAAAATAAAAAAAAATGGCAATAGAAAATGTACAACAGCTCTTAGTAGAGCAATTAGGAAAGAATGGCGATACAGTAGTATTCACAACAGTAGCACAAACCAGTAAAGATTGGTACTGTGTTTATTTTCCTGTTGAAAGTGTAGTAGCTTCAATAACAGTAGCTGACGCAACAGGTGAAAGTGCTTTGCAAACGACACTTCCTGCGGGAACGACTCTGTTTATGAACGTTACGGCTATAACTCTCACGAGTGGTGTTGGGGTTGGTTATCATGAAGGTCCAACTACCTAAAATATGTTATCGTTAAAACAAGCATTAAGTTTAACAACAATACGACCACAGGGGAAATGGTCGCCTGATGATGAATCAAGTTTAGTTGCTTGGTACCAGAATCAAGTCGGCATAACTCTTAATGGCTCGGATGTTGCTGCGTGGGCGGATAGCTCTGCTAATGACTTTGACATGGTTCAAGCTGGAGCCACTGAGCAACCTGCCTATTCGGGGGGGGTTTTAACTTTTTCAAGTGATGCTCCAGATTGGCTACAATCAGTAGAACAAATTTCTTTAACTGGAGATTTTACAGTAGGGCTTAAGATAAATCCTGCGATTGCAATAGCAGGAACTTTTTTAGCAGATAATACAACGTCAGGAGAGTTGTTTAAATACCAGACAGCGTCCAGAATTACAGTTAAAATAGATGGGTCATCGTCTACAAGTTTAGATTTAGATATAGGAAGTTTTGGTGATGACTATTTAGTAATCACTAGACTTTCTAATGTCTTAACTTTATATCACAACGGAGTAAAACAAACAGATACAGAACCAACACTTGCAGGAACAGCTGATATTGATGCAATAGGCATACGAAACTCAAGTATTGACCCTTTTGATGGCGATATAGAAGAAATACAAATATATAGCAGTTCAAGTACAGGCTTAACAGCTGATATAAACGCTAGACTTTCAACTTTATAGTAACTTTATAGTAACTTTATTTTAAAAAATGGAAAATATAATATCAATAAATTTAAGTACAACCACCGCTCCAGTCGTAACTGAGGTTCGTGGAAAAGATTGGGTAGATTATGGCACAGAGGAGTGGGCGAATCTCTATCCTCAGTTTTTAATTGACCTTTACTATAACAGCTCTACACAAGCTGCTATTATCAATGCTACGGCAGAGATGATTGCAGGCGAGGACATAGTAATAGAAGATGAAGAAGAAAGAGATTTAGAAGCTATTGTAAAATTAAAGAAGTTCTTTGCTCAAGCTAACGGTAATGAATCATTAAACGAGGTTATTAAAAAAATAGCTTTTGACTTTAAGCTACAAGGAGCGTTCGCTCTTAACATTGTATGGTCGCAAGATAGGACTCAAATCGCTGAAATTTATCATATCGGAGTAGACAAGATTAGAGCAGAGAAACCAAATAAACTAGGAAAAGTTGAAGGCTATTATGTTTCAGCAGATTGGTCAGACATTAGACAGAACAAACCTTATAGAGTTCCAGCTTTTAATACTAATGACAGGACTTCACCTAATCAAATCTTATATACAGGGCTTTACAGTCCTAATATGAATGCTTACTATACTCCTGATTATGTTGCAGCCAACAACTGGGCGTTAGTCGACCAAAGAGTGGCTGAGTTTCACCTCAACAATATCTCTAATGGCTTCTCAGGTTCTTTTATGCTTAATTTTGCTAACGGAGTTCCAACACAAGAGGAGCGTTTTCAGATAGAACAAAGTTTAGCTGATAAGTTCACGGGAGCTAGTAATGCTGGGAAGTTCATATTAACGTTCTCAGACGATAAGACTAGAACACCTGACATAACAGCTATTACCCCTTCAGATTTGGACAAGCAGTACCTAGCTTTGCAGGAGCTTTTGGTTCAAAACATCCTGACGGGGCATCGTGTAACTTCTCCGATTCTAATGGGAATAAAATCTGACACAGGTTTGGGAAATAATGCAGACGAGCTAAACTCCGCTGCGAATTTTTATCTCAATACAGTAATTTTACCGTTCCAATCGCACCTGATTAAAACACTTAGGAAAATCTTTACAGTAAACAATATGGATATGCCTGTAAGATTCGAGCAGCTTAAACCAATAACGACAAGATTTACAAATCAAGACTTAGCGGCTGTAATGACACAGGATGAAATACGTGAAGAACTTGGATTACCACCTTTAAATGAAGAAGTAGTAGTTGATGAGGACTTTACTAAGATGTCTAAATATACTGAATTAGATGCGTTCATTGAAGAATTTGGTGAAGATATACCTGAAGAATGGGAATTGATTGATGAAGAAGTAGTAGACGGGGAGCATAATGACTTTGATTTTGAAAAAGAATTAAACGAAGTAGCTAAAGAAAAAATAGAATTAGCAGAAGCGATAGTTGCAAAGCCTAATATTATTGCAAGAGACCCAAAAGAAAAAGATAAATCTGCTGAGGAGGGAGGAACAAAAAATACATATATTGACCAAGATGGTGTAAATCGGTCTTATAGTGATTTCTATAAAGTAAGATATGTTTATGCTACAGATGAATTTTTAACTAATAAATCAGGAACAAGCAGAGAGTTTTGCGAATTAATGGTAGGAGCAAATAAAGTTTATCGTAAGCGAGATATTTTAAATGCTAATAGTTTAGATGTAAACCCTGGGTTTGGTCATTATGGAAAAGAGCGGTACAATTTATTTCTCTTCAAAGGCGGACCACAATGTCGGCACTACTGGTTGAGGAGAATTTATAAAAGTTCTTTAAGGAATGCCAAAAAACCTATCGCAGATGCTGAAGTAATTTCTCATACTAAAGCAATTTCTGAAGGGTTTACAGTTAAGAGAAATGATAAGCTAGTAGCAATAGCACCACAACGAATGAAAAATAACGGATATTACAATTAAACTATGGCATACGTATTATTTATATCAGAAGAACGCTTAAAAGCATCAACGACAATAGGGCTAAATGTAGACCCAGCACTCTTACTCCCGTATGTAAAGCAATCACAAAAGCTCTATGTGGAGACGAAGCTAGGCACGGACTTAAACGACAAATTAAAAACCCTCATTATAGCAGGAACAGTTAATAATGCAGGAAATGAGGCTTATGCAACTTTACTAAATGATTATATTGCTGACATGCTTCCGAGTTTCGCATTGTACATGGCACTTCCGTTTCTTCGTTTCAAAATCGAGAACGGCAATATTTACTCTAAGACCTCAGAAAACGGAAACGCCTTATCCACAGAAGAAGCGCAACACCTTAGAAATGAGGTGCTTAACACGGCTGAATACTACATGGAACGAATGATAGACTATCTAAGAAACAACACGTCTAGCTTTCCTGAGTACAGCACGAACACGGGTGCAGACGTAAATCCAGACCGCAATTCCTACTACTCAAATATGAACCTTGAAAGACCTAATCAACAAGGTACAAAATTAACATTGAGAAACTTTTTAAATGCAGGCAACTAATGAAGAAAAACTACAAAGTAAAAGAGAAAAATATAACTAAATTAAAATCATATTTAAAAGATGGCACTAAAACAACTAGCAAAAGAAGTCGGAGATGTACTTGTAATAAACGGAACGGTACTAAGTGTTGCGACATTCAGTAACTTAGAAGTAGTCCTAAAGATTTTATTATTAATTATATCAATTATTTATACGGCTGACAAGTGGTGGCATCATAAAAAGAATAGATGATATGGATATACCCGTTTCCAAAAAGCGCAAACTTAATTCAAAAAATCCAAAGTATCAAAAGAAAAATACAAACGATAATAAAGTTCGTAAAGAATTTATTTCAGAAGTTAAGGGGGTTAAAATCTACAAAGTTTCCTACTTGTAATTTGGCTTCCATAAATCTCCTTATTCTTAGAGATACATTTACAGAAAAATCAACGATAGGAAAGCTGTTCTTAAATGGTGAATGGCTTTGTGATACGCTAGAGCTTCCTTATATAAATAATGAAAAAAGTATAAGCTGTATTCCTGCGGCAGAGTACAAAGTAAGGCTTAGAACTGCAAAAGAATCAGCAACAAGAAACTATCTTCACTTATTAGTTGAAGATGTAAAAGACCGCTCCTATGTCCTTGTACATATCGGAAATTTTCCAGAAGACACGAGGGGATGTATTCTAGTTGGAATAGGAGTTGAACAAGACCGTGTTAATAACTCAAGAATCGCTTTAGAATTACTCTTGAAGGAAATAGTTAATTTAGGCGGTACAAATATTAATTTAATAATCAAAAATAGATAAAAATGAAAAAAGCAATTTTAACAACAGTAGTAGCATTATTTTGTGTAGGTGCTTCAGCACAATTCAGAGTAATGAGTAATGTAAATCAACCTTCTGATAATGAAACATGGAGCATTGATAATTTTACAAACAACATGGGGTTTGGCTATCAAGTGAGCGACAATGTTATGCTAGGAGTTCAGAAAAATGGTGATGACTATGACTTTGTAGGAAGGTATAATGTATCTGACAACTTATACTTATCGGCACAAATGCCAAATGAAGATGGAGTATCAAACATGACTTTTGGTGTTGGTATGTCAATAAAAGTTTGGAATGAGCTTTATGTAGAGCCAAGCTATACGACAAAAGATGATGAAGGTTCTTTTAATGTAGGACTATCTTATAAACTATAATAATAACTTAAAATTTTATACAATGAAAAAGTGGTTAATCTCAGCAATGCTCTCGAGCAAAAAATTCTGGTACGCAGTAGCATCTATTGTCGTTCCTATTATTGTTACTTATCTCGGTGTAGATGAAGCAACAGCAACAAACTTATTCTATGCAGCCTTGACATTAGTAGTTGGACAAGGAATCGCTGATAGTGGAAAGAAATAATCGTTATAGATTAAAACCCCACGAGGTAGCTGCCTTACAGAAATTGCGAGAATCTGAGGATAGAAATATTTTAGTTGTCGGAGACTTGCACTTACCATTCTGTTTAGACAGCTACCTTGATTGGTGTTTAGAGCAGTATGAAACCTTTAATTGCAATCAAGTTGTATTTATTGGCGACATCCTTGATAATCATGCGTTTAGCTACCATGAGCCTGACCCTGATGGGCTTTCAGCAGGGTACGAATTGGAGACTTCAATAAAACAAGTAGCCGAATGGTACAAAGCCTTTCCTTATGCAGATGTTTGCATTGGAAACCATGACCGTATGGCTGCTAGAAAAGCTATGACAGGTGGTATTCCTGCTGCCTGGATTAAGTCTTACAATGAAGTTCTTAAAACTCCTAATTGGAATTGGGTTGAAAGCGTTTCTTATGACAATGTTTTATACGAACATGGAGAAGGTGGGCAAGCAGCAACCAAAGCTAAGAACAATATGATGTCTAGTGTTTGTGGTCATACTCATACTTCTGCTTATGTTCAATGGTTTTGTGGGAAGAAATACAGAGTATTTGGAATGCAGACAGGATGTGGAGTGGATAGTAGTAGCTACGCAGCAGCTTACGCTAAGAATTTTAAGAAACAATCAATCGGATGTTCGGTTGTTTTAAATAACGGAACTCTACCGATTAGTCTATTAATGCCTTTGTAATGGAAGACAATCCTGGTTTAAGAATCTTTTTAATATATATCCTTATTCTATTAGTAATCTTAATCATCGCTTTATAGCACCCCCTCTAAGCCGTTTTAAGCACTTTCTTTTCTTTTTAACCCCTATATACTACACAGCACCTAAAGTCGCTCCTAGATACAAGCTCTTAAATTGTTAATAACTTTGTAAATAAAGTTGTCAATATAGTTGTTAATTCAAATAATTGTTATATGTTTGTACTGTTCAAAGTAAGCAAGTAGAGTTCTCAAGCGTTGTTCTACTGTAAGACTGAAACGGTGAGCTATCACAAGAATAGCAGTCAGCTTAAAAAGTTCTTGGCAACTGACTTAAACTTAAATTATAGAACTTAATTTAAAGGATAAGAAAATGGAAAATCAATTTAGAGTAATCAACAGAACAACAAGAGAAGAACAAGTATTTAATTCAGATGAATTACAGAGATTCTTTTACTGTGAGTATGACAATCAGACGGACACAATCAAGTATAATAATGAATGGAAAGATTATGCAGTTAGTTTAAAGAGAACAGATACAGAAAAAATACTTTTAATTATTAACTGCTTGGCTATTGTTGGGACGAGCTTATACCTACTTTCACAATGGATATAAAAGACGCTGAATACCAAGAGTGGCTTAATGTCCCTCATAATTATAAATTTAAAATAAATAAGATGACAAAAAAAGAATTAGAAGAACAACTAATGGAAATGCCTGAATTAGAAGAAGGTACAAAATACACACAAGTACCAACTAATGATGGGAATAATCATCCTGGAATTATACTAGATACTATGAAAGAGGAAGAACAGGAAGATGAGTTGATACATAAAAGAATGAATGATATTAATACATTCCAAGCACATGAGAACGAAGTTTATTTAAGAGGAACAGATGAGTATGGCAAAGACTTTCAAGTCTGTTTTGATTCTTACAACTTCTTAGAATGGATTGATACAGAACATTTAAAGTATATCAAAAAACAATTAATTAAACATATCAAAACAAAATAAGTTGATAAGTTTGTTTATATTTGTCCACAGGGAAAGCCGATGCCCTTTTAAGTAGGCACAAAAAAAAGAATATATGAAAACAGAAAAAATTAAGGAGAAGTACAATCATTACGGATTAGAAAAAGAAGATATTTTTAAGCATCAACATTTTTTAATTATAACACGGTCAGGCATAGAAAAGATTGCTGCCATAGAAAACATAGGATTAACTTATGAAGTAATAAAATGTGAGCCTAATTTTGCAGTAGTTAAATGTAGAGCAGATAATTCAGAAGTTTGGATTGAAACATTTGGTTCAGCATTAAAAGGTGAAACATATAAAGATGGAAATACCAACTCGCATTATGTAATGGAAATGGCAGAGAAAAGAGCTATGAGCAGAGCAGTCTTAAAGCTAACTGGCTTCTATGAATTAGGGGTATTTTCAGAAGACGAAAGCGAAGATTTTAAAAAGAGTAATAATCAAATAAATAAATAAAATTATGGATGATTTTGTATCAGATAAATATGTTTTAATATTTAAAGGGGAAGAAATAGATAGAACTAGAACTATGAGTACAGCTATGTATTTGCGTAGAGAATACCAACTAGCCTTTAAAGGACTAGTAAAAATAGAAGAACTAAAATTTTACAAATTTAAAGAGGATAATAATTATAATGAAAAAATTTAATAATCAAATAAATAAATAAAATGGAAATTACAGGAAAATTAGTACAGAAATTAGAACGAGAAACAGGCGTAAGCAACTCAGGAAAGACTTGGGAGAAACAATCTATCCTTATAGAACAAGCAGGAGCAGACTACAATAAAGAAGTAGCTATCAGTTTCTTTGGTGATAAGATTAAAAAGCTAAGAGATATTGAAATTGGCTCTGATGTAAGTGTTTCAGTCAACTTATCCTCAAGGGAATACAACGGCAAATACTACCATAATATTGATGGCTGGTTTATAGCTAAGTTTGGGGAAGAAACTGTAGGTGAAACTGAAGAAGACCTATTCTAATGACAGCAGAAGATAACTTTAAAAACCTTTGCAACCTTACTACAAATATAATGGGATTGCCAAAAGGTTCTTTGTCTTATAAAAGTCGTAAGACAGAACTTCAAGTACCAAGAGCCGCAGCGGCAGTTGTAGCTTCAATGGACAATATACATTGTACGGTGATTGCTAAAGTCTTGAAACGAAATAGGTCGTTGATATATCATTATAATAAAATGCACAACGCAAACTATTCATCTTGGGAAAAATACAGAACTACTTTCAATCAAATCTATATGGCTTATACTCATTTGGCAAATGCTAAAAAAGAATTTTTTGACTTACAGCATTTGCAAGACCATCTAAGACAAACAGGAGTAATGTCTAGCAACAAACACCAGACGTCTATTAGGATTAAATGTGGTAAAGTAGGTACAGATATAAAAGTTTCTTACAGAGACTTCTATAATCAATTAGAATTATGTAAGTTAGCCCTCCAAGATTATAAATATGAAATTGAAATAATATGAAGCACCTGCTCAGTAGCACAGCATTCCTAATATTAAACAAAGAACTAGCAAGACAAGTAGGATTAAAAGAGGCTGTACTACTTGCGGACTTAATTTCAAAAGAAGAATACTTTATAGCCAACGGAATGACTGATGGCTGGTTCTTTAATACTGCTAAGAATATAGAAGAAGATACTTGCTTGACTACACATCAACAAAGTAAAGCAATTAAAAGACTAAAAGACTTAGGAATTTTAGAAACTAAAGTCGTAGGTATTCCTGCTAAAAAGCACTTTAAAATAATTGAAAACAAGTTATTAAGTTATTTCAATACTAGTTTTAAAAAAAGTGATAAACAAGTTTTTAAAAAAACAAAAACTATTAATAAGAATAAAGAAATAAGAATAACTAATAATATTATATCTAATAGGGATGCTTTTGTTTTAGAAGTTATGGCTTTTGATTATGATAAAAAGATTTTAGAAGGCTTCATTAATTATTGGACAGAGCCAAATAAGTCTAAGACTAAGATGAAATTTGAATTACAACAAACTTGGAGTACAAATCTAAGATTAAAAAACTGGGCAAAAAATCAAAAGACATGGAATAAGCCTACAGAATCTAATAAAAATAAACTAACTAAAAACACAACAACCATGAAGAATGTATTAAATAAAATAAACGGATATGATTAAAGATTTAGAAAAATTAGAACTCAATAGATTATGCGTGATGCTGTTAGCAAAAACATATACATCACTTGGACAAACCCCTGGTGAAGAAACGCTAGAATCTATGAGCTTTTTATTAAGTGAACTACTAGAAAAAAGATACAAGACTTTTACCTGGAAAACAGTAGAGCTTTCATTTTATAATGGCACAACAGATACTGAGGTCTTTCATATAAATCTACAAACTATGAGCAAATGGCTATATACTATGAAGCAATTAATTTGGGATGGTGAAGCTAAAATGGCGGAAGGTTCTTATCACGCTATAAATAAAGAGATAAGAGGAATTATTAATGAACAAATAAAACTATTAAAATGAGAAAAAGAACTGAAAAAGAAAAACTTTGGGAAGCAGGCTCAAAAGCAAAACCCTGCACAAAAGAAGAAAACAAAATTGAATTATCTAACATTAAGGAAGTAGATAAAATTATTGAAAGTATTTTAGAATACTGCGAACAATGTGATGAAGATTTACCTAAGGAACACACTTGCCTTAGTTGTTGTGGGGATGAAATAGATGATGACACTCAACTTTGTCCAACTTGCCTAGAACATATATAATGATAGGGTGGGTAATAGTAGCAGCAATAGTGCTGTGGCTAATTAAAAAATTGAAAGAATGAAAACAATTACAATTAAAGAACATGAAGTAAAAACAGGTGCTGATGCAATACTTTGGCACTTAAAAACTTATGGACATATTACTTCTTATGAAGCTATTAAAGAATATGGAATAACAAGGTTAGCTGCAATTATTTTTAACCATAGAAAGAATGGATATAATATTGACAGCACACCTTTAACCAAAAAGACTAGATTTGGAAGGAACACTACAATATCAAAATATCTTTATTCGGGCTTACCATCAAAAGAATGGATAGAGAACAACTTAATTGATATAATTGATTGTGGTAAAAACAATTAGTAAACTAAAAAAAAAATTAGATGCTATTTTTAGTCTGTATATTCGGCTTAGAACTGCTGATGATTATGGAAATAATCAATGTTGCACCTGTGGAAAAGTAGACCATTGGAGTAACCTTCAATGCGGACATTTCGTTAGCCGTAAACATTTGTCTACGAGATTTCATGACATGAATTGTTTTCCGCAATGCATAGGCTGTAACATTTTTAAATATGGAGAACAATGGAAGTTTGGGCATTTTATAGATTCTAATTTTGGTGAAGGGACTGCTGAGGAATTAGTTATATTAGGACATACAACTTTAAAGATAAGCAGAAGTGAATATGAAGAAAAAATAAGTTATTACAAAGACCTTGTTGAAAAGTTAAAAAAAGATAAAGGAACAGAATAAAAGTTTTCTTTTAAGTTTGCGTATGACAAAACCAAGTTATGCAAGTGCTGAACATAAGACTATAATAGATTCGTATATGATTATGTGTCAAGAGTTTGCAAAAGATGTAAGCACAAAAACAAGATACAATAACTACTTGGATGTCATAGAGACAATAGTTGAGTATCATAATTCTTACGGAACTGGGACTTCAGAAAATAATTGGCATGACTGGTTAATGATAATACCGATTAATGTGTCCGTAGCTACAAATGGGTTCTTTGCAGGACTAGAAACTAATGCAAACCGAGGTGTAATAAGAGCTTACAAGACTGTTCTTAATGAGTTAATACAGGAAACAGTAGACAAGATAGATGATTTAAAATTGAATGAATAAAATCTATCTTGAAATATCAAAGCTAAGTGATAAGTTTCGGAAGATGTGCTATGGACTTACTAAAGATAAGGAACAAATAGATGACGCTGTACAAGAATGTATGCTTTACTTTTTACAGATGAACCCAGAGACCTTAAAAAAAATATATGACAAAGACGGATTGGACGGAATAACAAGATATGGTGCAGTAGTTTTAAGAAGGTCTTTAACAAGCCCAAGAAGTCCATTCTATTATAAGTATAAAAAATACTACAAAAATCTTGCAGGGATAACTTATAAAACGTCCTCCACTTCTACTGGCAAAATCCATAATAATTTTCATAAAAGTATCTATAATATACCAGAAGAAGTTGTAGAAAATATAGGGTTTAAGAAGCTAGAAAAAATTGATGCCCTATTGGGAGAGATGTATTGGTATGATAGAAAAATTTTCGAGCTTTATTACTACGAAGACAATACACTCGATACACTCGCAAAGAAAACAGGGATAAGTCGCAACAGTCTTTTCACTACAATAGACAAAGTAAGAGAGATACTAAAAAAAGAGTTAGCAGATGAATAAGTTTTTTGTAACTCAAAAGATATATGAAAGTAGAATGACTATCTGTAAAGGCTGTACTCATTATTTTAAGCTAACAGGAAGTTGTAAAATTTGTAAGTGCTTCATGAAAATTAAATCACGAATCGCACCAATGGAATGCCCAAAAAAGTTCTGGTTAAAGACTACTGAGATGAAAGCACCTGACGAATTACCTCAAGAACTTATAGATGAAATACTAGACTTATGGAAAGACTTAAAAACAGGAAGGGCAAAAGACCAGGACGCTAAAAAGAAGATGATTGAGCTATGGAATACAATAAGCGGAAGCAATTACAATCCAGGAACTAATTGTGGGTCTTGTATATCTTCTTCTTTTGATGGAATAAAAAAACTATATAATAAATACTCTGAATAATTATGAAGATATTAAATCTATATGCGTGTCTAGGTGGTAATAGATATAAGTGGAATGAAGTTAAAAATGATATAGAAGTAACAGCCGTAGAGTTAGACCCTGAGTTAGCTAGATTATATCAAGAGAGATTCCCAAATGATACAGTAATAATAGCAGATGCACACCAATACTTATTAGACCATTATAAAGAGTATGATTTTATTTGGTCATCACCGCCTTGCCCAACACATAGCAGAGCAAGATATTGGGGTTTTGGTATTAATGGTAAAAACCCAACTTACCCAGATATGAAATTGTATCAAGAAATTATTTTTTTACAACACCATTGTAAGGGAAAATATGTAGTTGAAAACGTAATACCATATTATGAACCTATGTTTAATCCAATTAAACGAGGTAGGCATTTATACTGGACAAACTTTAAACTACCTAATAAATTAAGTAAAAGACATTTTGAGGGTATGTCACAAGCAAAAAATGAAGTTGAAAAATGGTGTGAATTTCACAATTATAATTTTAGAAAATATAAAGGAACACAACGAACAGATAAAATAGCAAGAAACCTGGTAGACTATGAAGCTGGAAGAACAATATTAGAAACAGTAATAGGAATAACAACATCAGAAAATATTAACCAAGAAGAATTATTTTAATATGACTAAAGCGAAAATGTATTGTCCTGAAACAATAGGAACTTTTAGAATGATGTTCGGGTTTATGCAGCCAGCAAAATACATAATAGCCAGTAGGACTAAATTAAAAAATGAATATGGAAAAAGAAAGAAAAGATGTGGACCAACAAAAGGAGAACAAATGTTTAATTCAAAAAGAAAAAAAATACAAGACCATCAAATGGGTTCTAAAGCAACAAATTGAAAATGCCACCAAAACCCTTTGGACTTGGGAAGAAGGGAAAAAAGAAAACTTTACTTGTATATATGAAAACTATGCTGATGACTTAACAATCTATACACCTACTCAACTATTAAAAAAATTAGAAGATGCCAATACCAAATGACTATTATAAAACTATGAAAAAAGAAATCCCTGAATACTATAAAGGCAAGAACGGATATATGGCAAAAGATGTCGTATCTAATTTTGACCTAAGCTACAATATCGGAACGGCTGTTACCTATCTGTTACGTTCAAAGAACAAGCATGAAGATGGAGGGCTTGAAGATATTAGAAAAGCCATACATCACTTACACTTTGAATTAGATGTATTAACTTCAAAGACTAGGACAGGAGCTTTATCACCAACAGGTGTAAGGAAATGATAGAATACAAATGTAAATGTGGAAAGACTAAAGAGCTTTCAAAAGCCACTCTGAAAGTAATAGACGGAAAAGTAAGAACTGTTGAAGCCCTCTGTAAGTGTGGCAAGTATATGAAAAGCAAACCGAAAGAAGGAATGCCTGGTTTAATTAGAACTGAAGAATCACTAAGCAAAAAGGGTGATAAACTTTGGGATGGAGCTAAAGAAAAACTATGTGGCGAAAGAGGAATTAATGAGGACTTTTAAATAAAATCAATTAAATTCTATTATATACTATGAGACAACAAGTTAAACTCTATAAGATAAAAGGGAATCCACTAAATCCTAGAATCATTAAGAATGATAAATTCAAGAAGCTAGTAAAGTCTATCAAGGAGTTTCCCGAAATGTTAAAACTAAGACCAATAGTAGTTGATGAAGATATGATGGTGCTTGGTGGTAACATGAGATTAAGGGCTAGTAAAGAAGCAGGGCTTAAAGAAGTATGGATTGACATAGCTGAAGGGCTTACTGAAGAACAAAAGAAAGAATTTATAGTTAAGGACAATGTAGCGTTTGGAGAATGGGATTGGGATAGTCTTGGTAACGAATGGGATAATGTAAAGCTAGGAGAATGGGGAATGAATGTTTGGCAACCTGAAGAAGCAGTAGACTATTCTGTGTTAGATGACTTAGACTTAGGCAATACTTTACAAGACAAAATAGATGGAGTAAAAAAAGCAATACAAATTGAGTTTGAACCTGAACACTATGATGAGGCATTTACCATAATAAACCAATCAAGAAAAGATGGTAAGAATGTAGGTTTAATTGTTTTAAATGCTTTTAGAAACGATAAATGAAAATAGCAATACCATCATATAAAAGGGCTGAAACATTATGTAAAAAGACGTTAAAATATTTATTAGAAGATTGCAAAATAGATTTTAAATGTATAACAGTTTTTGTAGCAAATCAAGAAGAATACAAAAATTACAAAAAATCAATATCTAAAGGATTAAAAATTGTAATAGGAAAAGAAACCCTGAAAGGTCAAAGGAATTTTATGGACTTCTATTATGATGCAGGAGAAAAGGTTTTATTTTTTGATGATGACATTGAAGGTCTTTACATAAAGTCAGGTAATAAAAGTAAATTATTTACAGATTTAATTTCATTATACAAGATAGGGTTTAACGAATGCGTAAAAAATAATACTGCTCTATTTGGAATATGTGCTGTTAATAATGGTTTTTATATGAACAGTAAGATAAGTACAAATCTTAAATATATCGTAGGTTGTTTTTATGGTCAAATAATTACACAAGACAGGAGCTTATCTGTTAGCTTAGAAGACAAAGAAGATTTTGAAAGAACCATATTATATTTTGATAAATATAAAAAAGTAGTAAGATTAAATATGATAGCGCCAAAAACGAATTACTATGATGAGGATGGTGGTATGCAAATAACGAGAACAGAAAAAAGGGTAACAGCAAGTGCATTGACGCTTATAAATAAATACCCTCAATACTGTTCGTTAAATACCAAAAAGAAAAGCAGTCATACTGAAATAAAATTAAACTCAAGAGCAAAATGAAAACATTAAAACTAAAACAAGTAGAACATAGGATAAAGATAGGTAAAAAATGCCCTTATTATGAACCAAATGTAAAGGAAGATTGTTTGCTAGAAGTTGATGGAGAGGTAATTGGGTTTTATATTAAAGATGTAACAAGGTATAGTGAGCGTCTTAATTTATTATTAGCAGTAGCAAACAAAGAGTTTAGAAGTGATAATGTACCAAAGCAGGGAACTACAAGAATTACTGAACAAAAAAAAGCGTTTGACGAGAAAAGACCTGTAAAATACGAAATAAAACAATACAGTACTATTATAGGTGGTGTTGCAAGAAACGAGGTCTTTAAAAGACATTACGAAAACATAAGTAGTGTTCACTCTGTAAAATCAGCACAGACATTTATCAAAGCAATGTGGGGAGCTTGTTTAGAAGCAGAACAAATCATAAAGCAATTAACACCTCACTTGTATGAAAGACAAATAGAACTATTTGAAGATATAAAAAATGAATGGAAGTTTGGAACAATGCACACAAGTAGTATATCTAACTTTAACATTTCAGCACCATTTCACAGAGACACAGGAAACATTGAAGGAACAGTAAACATAATTCTAACTAAAAGAAACAACGCTAATGGTGGATGTCTTAATGTGCCTGACTATAATGCAACTTTTGAACAAGCAGACAACTCAATGTTAGTTTACCCTGCTTGGAAAAACATACACGGAGTAACACCAATAAAACCAATAGCGGAAGATGGGTATAGAAATAGCTTAATATTCTATCCATTGAAAGCATTTAAAGGAATATAGAATGGAACAGAATAGAACACAAATCAACAAAGAGAGAATGTTAAAAGCATTAGAATCAAGTCTAGGAGTAATAACCACTGCATTAAAAGCAACTGACTTATCACGAACTAACTTTTATAAGTGGCTTCAAGAAGATGAGGAGTTTGCTAAGGCAGTATCAGAAGTGCAAAACATTGAGAATGACTTCATTAAGTCTAAGTATTATGAATGCGTTAAAGACAAAGTACCTTCAGTTGTAATACACGCTGCTAAGAGTAGGCTGGGATGGAATGAAAAACCACAGCTAGACATAACATCAGGTGGTGATAAAATTAATATGCCTGTTATAACATTTGTAGACACTGATACTGAATAGCAAATACAATCCTTTATTTGAATCTGATTGCCGTTACTTTATAATAACAGGCGGTAGAGGTTCTGGTAAGTCTTATGCCGTTACAGTCTTTTTGACTTTACTTACAATGTCAAAAGGAATACGGATATTATTTACAAGGTTTACAATGGTAAGCGCTCACCTTTCAATTATCCCTGAGTTTTTAGAAAAGATAAGTCTATTGGGTTTTGAAAGTATCTTTAGTGTTAATAAAGCAGAGGTAATTAATTTAGGCAATCAAAGTGAAATATTGTTTAGAGGGATTAAAACTTCTTCAGGGAATCAAACAGCTAGGCTAAAGTCTTTACAAGGTATTAGTTGTTGGGTATTAGATGAATCTGAAGAACTTATTGATGAGGATATATTTGACACAATAGATTTAAGTATTAGAGAAAAGGATATTCAGAATAGAATTATATTAATATTAAATCCTGTAACTAAAGAGCATTGGCTTTATAAAAGGTTTTTTGAAGAAAAAGGTGTTGAAGGTGGTTTTAATGGCATTAGAGACAATGTATGTTACATCCACAGTACGTACCTAGACAATAAAGATAATCTCTCTACGAGCTTCCTAGAGCGTATTAAGACTATAAAGCATAATAACTTTAAGAAGTACACTCACAAAATTATGGGAGGCTGGTTAGACAAAGCCGAGGGAGTTGTCTTTGACAACTGGAGTATTGGAGAATTTAATCCTGACAACTTACAAACTTCTTGTGGAATGGACTTTGGCTTTAGTATAGACCCTGATTCATTAACAGAAGTGGCTATCGATAAGAAGCATAAAAAGATTTATTTAAAGGAACATATCTATAGAAATGGATTAAAGAGTCATGAGTTGGCTACAATCATTTTAGATAAAGTAGGGCAAACTCTGATAATAGCTGATAGTGCAGAACCGAGACTTATTGCAGACCTTAGACATTTAGGTGTAAACATTAAGGCTGTTAAGAAAGGAACTATTGAAAGTGGAATAACTAGAATGCAAGACTTTGAATTAATAGTAACTCCCGAGTCGACCAACATAGCTAAAGAGTTGAACAATTACGCATATCAAGATAAGGGGTCTAAGTTATATATAGATAATTACAACCACGCAATAGATGGAATAAGGTACAACGTCATATACCACTTAGATAATCCTAATGCTGGAAAGTATTTTGTACATTAGAAAAAAGGGCTGCTCATTATAAGCAACCCCTATTTCAAAACAAGAAATAATGAAGAACGTGGCAATAATACACATTTTAAACGATTTATCAACTAATTCTATTATATATATATAAACTATTATGAAAGTAAAAATTAAGAAAGAAGGAAAGAAGGAAACTTATAATCTTATTGATTCTTGGTCAGATGTAACTCTTGAAAAATGGATGCAGCTTGTAAATTCCAAGACAGATAGTAAGGCAAAAGAAGCTGAAGTAACTATTGAAGCATTGTCAGATATTCCGAAGGAGCTTATTAATCAGTTAGACCTTTCGGATGTATCAATTATAATGTCTGCTTTAGGAGAAATGCAGGGGAAAAAAGAAGCACAATTAGATAAGGTATTTGAAATAGATGGTGTTGAATATGCGATGCACCCGAACTTAGATAATTTAACTCTAGGCGAGTATGCAGATTTGGAAACCTTTATTAAAAATGGTGTAGAAAATCATTTGCCTGAAGTAATGGCGGTGTTATTTAGACCAATAAAAGAAAGGAAGGGCAAAACTTATATAATAGCAGCCTATGATGGTGAGATAACTTTAAGAGCAGAAGAAATGAAGAAGATGTCAGCAGAGCAAGTGCAAAGTGCGCTGGTTTTTTTTTGTCATTTAGGAGCGGCATTCTCGAAAACTTTGCCATCGTTTTTGATTCAACAGAGCAGGGAGATAATGAAAAAACTAAAGACGGAGATTTTGCAGAACGATGGGGATGGTTCGGAGTGATGCACAGACTCTGCAATCAAAGTATAGTAAATTTAGATGCAGTCTCAAGACTAAATCTTTTAGAGTGCTTAACATGGCTCAGTTATGAAACAGACTTAAATGAAAGTAAAACAACAACTATAAATGGCAATACAAAATAAGACTTTTAACAATGCAATAGATACCTTGAAGCAATTAGGTATTGAACACCACCAGATTCACACGACTACGAGTGGAGATATATGGGAGGTAGATATGGACGAAACTCTGTTTCCATTACTACATATTAATCCTGTGAATGTAACCACAGGACAATCTTCATTGACTTACAACTTTCAATTATTTGTTATGGATGTTGTAAGCGAAAGAGAAGACTGGACGGAAGATAATATACAGTCAGCAGCCTTTTTAAGTAATGAGCAAGAAGTGATGTCTGCTTGTCTACAGATTTGTGTAGATATTATAGGAATGTTTAGACATAGTAAATGGCAAACAGCAGGGACTACTAATCCAGTAGTTCCAGACCCTATAGTTCTTGATATTGACGACCCTGTTTATTTTACAGATGGTGAATATACTTTAGAACCATTCCAGGAAAGGTTTGACAACTTACTTACAGGGTGGGTTTTTCCAATAGGCATAGAGGTTCAAAATGATTTCCAAACTTGCAATATCCCTGTTGAAGATAATGTGATAGGGAAATAATGTGGAAATTCAAAATAGGAAAATATAAAATAGAAATAGGCTTTTTTAAAATAACAATAAAAATATAAAACATGGCAACACTAACCACAACGGTAATCGAATCAGTAACCTTAAATGGTGCGCTGAGGGGAAATACCAACACAGTAGCAACAGAAGGAATTAACAATGTATTTGAAAGAATAGTAACTTGTTTAAATGGAAATGTAACAACAGTAGCAGTATTTAATACAGCACCTTATAGTTCACCAGGAGCAATAGATGTTCAGAATGCTAGGTATATTAGAATAACTAATTTAGATGCAGAGGCTTGGATAGAAGTAGCAGTAGTAACTACAGCTTCTAATTATACAGTATTACTAACTCCAGGAAACTCGCATATTCTTGCACAAGGTGAAGCAGTTGCTTTAGCAGAGGAAGATACAAGTCCTTCATTTGGTACGCTGGAAAATTTAACATCCATACAAGTACAACCTGTAGGAGTTTCTTTTGACCCTCAAGTATCAGTATTTGTTGCTGCGCTGTAATGAAAGTTCCAAGTCTAATAAAATTCTTAAATAGCTTTGGCAATCAAGTAGTAAGAGATTCTCAAAATTTATTAAAAAAAGAAAAAGGCGAAACAGCTTTAGGTCAGTCAATTAGGTTTGAGGTAGTTGCTGAAGAAATGGGCTATGCTACTAATTTTTATATGGAAGATTATGGGGAGTATTTAGACCAAGGAGTTTCAGGGAATAAAAAAAAACGTTCATATACTACATATTTAGGGTCATCAAAAGCAAGTCCTTATAGCTATACATCAAAAGGACCTCCTATTGATATTCTTTCTAGGTGGATTAAAAAGAAAGGAATAGAACCAAAGGGATTGGGCAGGGGAAGGTCTAAAAATACTGGTCAATATATATCTGGTTTTGCTTATTTAATAAGCAAGAAAATAAAACGAGAAGGAATAAAAAGCCTTAGTTTTTTTCAAATCCCTTTCGGGGTAGGATATAAAAACTTAAAGAAAAATCTATTAAAAGAATTAAAAATAGATATACGAAATTACATTACTGAATATTACAGACCTAAATAAAATAAAAAATGGCATTACAAATAATACAAAGACCGCTCTATGGACAGACTGGACCTAACGCAGGGATGCCAGTAGGTCAACAAATACTTTTTTCGGTGCTAGATGCTGATGCAGTAGCAAACTATTTTAATGTCAAGTATAGCGCACGAGTTTTCGTTTATGGACATTCTAGTGGGCTTCTGGTAGGAGATTCGATTGGTACATTTGAAACAACGCCTAATAATGCAGGAGCAGGAATATGGGATTTCAGACCTATCCTAGAAACTTTTGTAAGACCTGATAATATTGCCCCCCCTGACATATATGGAAGTTCTGCGTATAATAAGTATAAAACAGTGAACATTCCTAATATACCAATACATCTAATAGACCAGTTTTCTGCTAACGAGAGGAATGTAAGGAAATTTGGTATTCTTTTCTCCGTAAGTGGGAGTTCTACGGCAACTGGACCAATGAGTCTAATTGACACCAAATCATCAATGGAATATAATATATTTAATGGGGTTCTTCAATATGATGACACACTACGGCTGTTTAATCACAGGTATGGTTATGAGTTAGCGGAAGCACAAGCCTATCCAAACACTCCAATAGGATTATATGGAGGAGGGAGTAACACAGCAGGTCAAAAGATATTATCAAATGCACCAACTACACAATATGCAAATATAGATGACTATGGGACTATTGCGTGTCTGAGCTTTTTGCAATCATTCAATAATTTATCTGGACTAGGGAAAATTCTGATTAAGGCTTACAACTCCAGCGGTGTTTTCCAAGCGTCTTTTGATATGACTCAACCCCACACTACAGCACAAGCCTGGAGGTCAGAATATAATATTATATATGCAGGGGTGTTTCCTGGGAATATAAGGAATCGGTCTTCAGCGTTTGATACTCTTATAACGAGTGGCGCTATTGATGGTGGATATTATACAGTGCAAGCTCAGACCATATCCGCACCTACAAACTCAGCACTTTACACTATTCACCTTAACTGCCCTACAAATCTAGGATATGAACCTATAAGACTTACTTGGTTAAATCAATGGGGAGTATGGGATTATTATACTTTTACTCAAAAATCGGTTAAGTCAATATCTACAAAGAGAGCGCCATACAATCAAATAAGCGGAACTTGGAATGAGGAGACAATAACTATAAGTGGTTATCAAGGTGGAAGAAAAAACTTTAGAGTAAATACATCTGAGAAGATTAAAATGAATACAGGTTATGTTACTGAGGAGGAGGGACATTGGTTTGAAGAACTCATTAATAGTCCTGAAGTTTATATATTGAATGGATATGATGGTACTGAGGGGGGAATTAACGACCCAGGTTATACTAGAATAACAAATAAGTATGTAGAGCCAGTAACTTTAACCACTTCAAGCTATACGAGAAAGACAATAGCAAACGATAAACTTATGCAATATACATTTGAAGTTGAAAAGAGTAAAAATAGAAGAACACAATCTGTATAATGAGTACTCAATTAATAGTATATCCACAGACTTATAATGGAACGCATAATTCAACTTTTACTCCTACCACTACCCAGTTTGTAGTTGATGGCGTTGTTTTTACAGGTATTAACGCCTCCTTCATCTATCAATCATCAACCACAATAGCCAATCTTTTATATTCATTAAGTACTCTCCCTGTGGCTGGGACTTGGTATAGATGGAGGCACACAGCAAACACACCAGCATATCCACTTGAAACAGGTGGTAATTTAGTTTTAAATTCACTAGCACCTTCTTCTGCTACTGGGGTTTATCAGAGACTATCAAACCTTATACCAGGAGCTGTTTATACCTTAACAGTAAATATGACGCCAGGTGTGGTAGGGCTTTTATATTTAGAAGTGTCTAATCTTAATACTAATTCATCAATAGCAACTGCAAATTTGACTTCTGCTATACCGCAAGCGACTCTTTCCTTTACAGCACAAACTCCCAATGATACCATATCTATTGTTTTCTTTAATGTTGCGGCTGCAAACTTAACCATTTCTAGTATATCAGTAGTATGGCAATCTGGTGCACTTAGTGGAGTATATACCGATTTGAATGATGGACAAGTGATTTGCGATTTATATGAAGAAGAAGATATACCATTAACATTGAGTATTGATGACTTTAAAAATGTAGCTGAACAAGTCAAGTCCTATTCAAAAGACTTTAATTTACCAGCAACAAAAAGAAACAATCAGATATTCAATAATATGTTTGAAGTTACAAGGGCTGATGATGGTTTGATATTTAATCCTTATGTTAAGACTAAATGCGTTTTAAAACAAGATGGGTTTATTTTATTTGAAGGCTATTTAAGAATGATAAATGTTAAAGATGATGAAGGAGAAATAAGCTACAACGTAAATTTGTATTCTGAGGTTATAGCTTTAGCTGATACTTTAAAAGAGGCTACTTTTGCAGACTTAGACTTTACAGAACTAGCACACGATTACAATAAACAACAAATTAAATATAGTTGGGAAGGTGCTTATGGCTCAGGTGTTACTTATCTTAATCCAAGCACTTCAGGATTCAGAACATCTAGTACGGTGAAATATCCCTTTATAGATTGGACTCATCAATATATAATAGCCCCAACAGGAAGCTCGGCAACGGCAGGTAATCCTCAACTAACTACTTTAGAGCAATCCTTTAGACCTTGCATTCAGTTAAAGTATCTGATAAACCGAATCTTTGAACCAACTGTTTTCACTTGGACTTCTACTTTCTTTGATAGTGCTGACTTTGAAAAGTTATATATGGACTTTAATTGGGGGTCAGATAATGCTCCTGTAGTCTTTAATTCAAGTGGTGAACTAACTAAGATAGATGACTTTCCTATCCCTCTAGCTTATACTACTTTGAATTTTGATGAGATGACTGCTATAAGCTCCCCTAATACAGGAAACCCCTTATCTGCTGATTTTGGATATTCGGCAGGAGTATTCACAGCACAAGAAGATGGGCAGGTTTACACTATAAATTATAGTCTAGGGCTTATGTATTTAACATCAACATATGATGAATTAGATATTGAATGGCTAGTAAATGGAGTTTCATTTGACGCATACTCTACTAATTTTCAGTATGATATTTATTCAGGCACTATTACAACCTCACCACTTCAAGCAGGAGATACAATATTATGTAGGGCAAGAAGCTATTACAACGAATATGAATTTCTAGGGATTGGGATTTATGCTAATAACTCACTTATTCAAGTAACAACATCTGTGAACCAAATGACTAATGAAACTATCTTACAAACTTTAAGAGGAGAATTAGGACAATGGGATTTTCTTAAAGGAATTATGACTATGTTCAATTTAGTTTCTCTGGTAAACCCAGATGAAGTAAATGATATATTAATAGAACCATACTCTGATGTATTTATAAATAATACGGCAGGGACTACTTTAGCGGCTAGGAGTATTCAGCACGATTGGACTACTAAGGTAGACGTTTCTCAAATGGAATTAAAACCTTTAACAGATTTGAATAAAACTACAGTCTTTAAATTTGTTGAAGATGATGATGACTATGTTTTTAATGTTTATAAACAATCTACAAGTGGACATTTGTATGGAAGTTTAATTCATGATGCTTCAGGATTTACAATCTTAAAGGGGAAAGAAGAAATAATAGCAGAGCCATTTGCCGCTACTGTTTCAAAACCGATAGATTCACAGTTTAGTAGTTTTATAGTGCCTTCAGTTTATGCTAAGAATGGCGATGATACTACAGAAGGGTTTGATAATTCCCCAAGAATCTTTTATAACAATGGAGTTAAAAGTACAGGAGCTTCTTATTATATACCTGCACAAAATGGCTTGTTTAGTGAGAATCAGACTAACTTTTTACAGTTTAGCCACATGTCAGCTATACCAGCAACAGCAAGTTCTCGCGATTTTGTATTTGCAAGCGAGCAACTATTTAGCCCATTAGGACCTCCACCAACAAACAATTTATATAATACTTATTGGGCGCCTTATTTCAATGAGCTTTATAACCCAGACACTAGGATGATGACATTAAAGGTAAACTTAACCCCTGCCGACATAAACACCTTTAAATTCTATGATATGGTCTTCATTAAGAATAGAGTCTTTAGAGTTAATAAAATAGAATACAAACCCAACGAATTAGCAAAAGTTGAATTTATACTTTTACCATAATGGATTTTTTAACAGGACATACACTAAAACCCTACGAAGTTACCTCTCTAGGTGAAGTTCTTTTTACTGACGGAACTAATAATAGCTTAATGGCTAATCAAGTTACTTGTGAGGCTTATGGATATACCTATAATAGGGCTACTGGAACTTGTAGAGCTTTTAGATATAATACAAACTTAGAGAGAAGTATAAGTAATATTAATAATAAGAATAACGGTTCAGGAAACACAACTGAATTAGGTTCCAATACAGTTCAGATAAATGGAACTAATAATACTGCTAAAGGATTTAATAATAACTGCTTTATAAATGGTAGTGATAATGAAATAACAAACGGAGTAAATAATGCTACAGTAGTAGGTGTTGGAGGGAAGGCTTTAAATGATGGAGAATTTATTGTTGGCGCTGGTGGTATAGGTGATACCTCTACATTCTCTTTAAATGGAAGAACAACAGATGATGTTGCTACTCCTTTAGGTTTAAATAATACATCAGTAACAATAATAGCTAGAACCACAGATGCTATCACAGGTTATACATTTGACATAATAGGTTACAGAACAGGTGGGTCGGCAGGTGCAGGTGCAGTAGGTGATAGGGTATTTTTAAGGTTAGAAGGAATAGTATCGGGGGCTTCAGCAGATGAAACAATAAGCACCATAGCAAGTTACGGAACTGTAACAGGATGGACTGCCGCAGTTGGTTTTACGGGTGTAGCTGATATGCACTTAGAAGTAACGGGGGTAGCAGATATGAATATAACTTGGAAAGCAAAAGCAACTTTTCAAAACTTAATTGTTTAATACAGAATAAGACATGGCAAAGACAGAAACAATAGACGTAGAAGACAGAAATAATGTAACTAATATCTGGAGTGCAACAGTTACCTTACATGAATTAACATCAAATATAACTTTTTAAAATGGCAGAAGAATTAGTATTAACTGTAAAATCAAATATTAAACAGCAAACCCAAGATGCTGACAATTATGCTAAGAGTTTAGGACAAGTAAATGAGGAGATTAATCTTCAAAATAAATTCTTGAATGATACGAAGAAAGAATTAATACGCCTTAAAGCTAAACAAGACGCAATCCCAAAAGGAGCATATTATTATGGAATGGGTGCGTTGAATAAAAAAATAAAAGCAACTGAAGCAAGTATAAAACTAGAAACAGTTGCCTTAAAAGAATTAAAAGAAGAACAAAAAGTTGCAGCAACAGAAGCTAAGAAATTTGCGGCTGCACAAAAAGCCCAAGATAAAACTATAAAAGATGGTATTGGTAATTTTAGGGTTATGGGCGTTTCTTTAAATGGAATAAAGAAAACAACTAAACAGATTATTCCGACCATGAGGTTGTTATTCAAAACTATTACTGCTGGGATAATTAGTACAGGGATAGGAGTATTCTTAATTGCATTCGGGTCTTTAGTTACTTATGTTACTTCTACTCAAGAAGGGATGGATAAATTAAATATAATTCTAGCAAAGGTTGGAGCTACTTTTACAGTAATAAAAGAAAGAATAGCAGGCTTCGGAAAAATAGTAGGAAATATATTTAGTAAGCCCTTCTCAGAAACCCTATCAGATGTTAAAGATAACTTCAAAGGCATGGGGGAAGAAATAAAAGAAGATGCCAAGTTAGCAGGAGAACTTGAAGAAGCTACTCATAAATTAAGAGATGCAGAGTTGGCTTTACTTGTAGTAAGAGCCGAGAAGAACAAACAGCTAGCAGAAGCTAGATTATTAGCTGAAGATGAAAGTACTTCTTTAGGTAAAAGGAAAGTAGCCTTAGAAAAAGCAATAGAACTAGAGAAAGAAATATTGGCAGATGAGCTAGAGGCTCAAAAAGAAAGAGTTAGGATTCTCGATGAGAAAACTAAAATGAGTGATTCTACAGCAGCAGATAAAAAAGCTCTAGCAGAGGAGACAGTGAATCTTATTAATATGGAAATAAAATCCTTAAAGACTCAAAAAAGATTGGCTAGGGAATTAAATAGTATTGATAGAGAGATATCAGCTGAAAAAACTGCAATATTAGAAGCAGAC
>VTLG01005935.1_pt1 | contig 31067 bp, 16 predicted proteins | sample 4694571 | NCBI WGS metagenome assembly VTLG01 (sample SAMN12604809, study PRJNA352737) | marine metagenome | biome: ENVO:00000447; feature: ENVO:00000209|ENVO:00000569|ENVO:01000036; material: ENVO:00002151; isolation source: viral sequences binned using virsorter ...
AAACAAAGTACCAAAAGAAATAATTGTTCTTCTCAGAATCTCGTTATAAAAATATTCAAACATTGTTATAGTCCTGGTATCTTATTTAGGGCATTCCAAATGGGTTCTGCTCAGTAAAGTCTAATATTTTATCTGCTTCCGTTTCAATATTAATATTATCTGCAAATCCATCATCAGTAGGTTCAGTATTAACTAATCTTAGAGCATGGACTGCACCTGATAAGGAACCAGTAATATTTTCTCCAATAGAGAATGTTCCAGAGATTGAAGATACTTCTAAAACATTTGAGACAGAATCCCATGTTCTTACCTTACCAGTTGCACCACTTGTAGCACCAGTTACTGTTTCATTAAATCTATAATCTCCTTCTGATCCTGTTGCTGGAGCAGAGAATGTTGCAGTAAGTGGAAGATCACCAGCAGTGTAACCAGCACCAGTATTAGTAAATCTAACATCAGTAACAGAACCAGCTGCATTAAGAACAGCAACTGCGACAGCAGTTGTTCCAACTCCTGTTGGTCCAGCAAATGTTACAGTTGGTGGAGTTACAAATCCACCACCAGCACTTGTGACAGTTACAACACCCAATGTTCCGTCAGCAATATATGCAGTTGCTGCAGCACCGACACCAGTATCACTAGTAAATGCTACACCTGGAGCAACAGTATATCCTGCACCTGGATTTGCAATTTCTATTGACTGTACTGATTTTTGATTCTGACTTATATTCAAGTTACAATACTGAATACCAGAAATTAAAACAGCAGTTGCAATTCCCGTTGTCCCACCAGAAGGTGCTGAAGATAATCCAATCGTAGGAGGTGTAATATATCCACCACCCCTATTTGATATAGTAAAGTAATTAATAGCACCAGTAGTAACTATTCCAGTATATGCAGCAGCAGTTGATGCAGCACCTACCAGAGTAAATGTTTGAGTTGGGCCTAATACTGTTGGAATTCCATCTTCAGAAGTTCCATCAACATTATCACCTACCAATTCATTATCAATTTCTTCAACACCAGTATCAATAACCTCATCTTCGTAACGGAAGAGTTCACATCTCAATTCATAAACATAATTCTTTTGTAGTTGATAGAAAGGTTTTTCATGTTCAACAAACTTAATCTCAAATAACCTATCACCTAATGGGAAATATATTAAATCTCCTTCCTTTGGTCTAGTTGTTAATTTTACATCTTCCTCATTCTTCATCAATGGTTCAATGTAATTCTCCCATCTCTCTCTAGAAATTGTAAGAGTTATTTCATTTGTTGCTTCTATACCAAATTTGGTTAGAAGAATTGGATTATCTCCATAACCATCATAAGTATCTACATATGCCTCAAGAGGATATGCATCATCAAACTTAGATTGTACTACTTCTCTTATTACAGTGTTTTCTTTTACATACTTACGAGGCATATAATGTACCTCAACACCATACATCCTCAACTGTTCGTTGATTAAATCCTGAACTAAATTTTGTTCAGATCGAGCACCTTGTTGGAAATATGGATTAAGAGCCATGATATTAACCTATCATATCTAATGGTGGTATTTCATAAGTATTGGACATTTGTTCTCTGATGATCTCAAGTTCTTTCTCTGCATCATCATACATTTGCCGTCCATTTAACTCAACACCACCAGGAAGTTTTACTCCTTGGAATTTAATTAAGTTTTGTCCCCATTGCCTTTTCACTAATTGGGTAACATAACGTTTTAAGAATGAATCATTCCATACTCCAGTAAAACTATCTGGATCTATGGCTCTAAAAACGTCAAATACCAAATAATCATCTTTTGTAACACCAGACCAATCAATATCAATATAAAGTCTATCTTGACGTTGATTAAATCTAAATTGTTTCTGAGTAGTTAATAAGAAATTAATATCCTCAAGATAAGTCCTAACCATACTATAGTTTAATAATTCAGTAGCACCATAGTAGTAAATATCATTTAAGAATAATTGATACTTCACACTAAACATATTGTTAGTAGATGTAGAAGATCCATCAAAATGGAAAATCTTTTCTACTCCAATAATATCTGGAGGTAATGGTAAGTAATTACTATTCTCTTCAAATTTAAATTCTGTAGTTAAACCAACATTCTGAGTTACTGTAGTTGTTGTTATTCCACTAACTTCGGTATCAGTTAATCCTCTTCCCCTATCAATATCATCCTGAGTTATTTTATATTTTATATAATCTTTTGTTACACCATCAAAATGACGCTCTTGGAATATCTGAAGAGCATCATCTACTAAATCATCTATTTGTTCGTCAGCTACATTAATCTCCAATACAGGAGCACCTAATTGCCTCTTGCAATAGTTGATTAAATCTGATCTACTTGCTGGTTTTGCCATTTGCGTCTACTCCTTAACAGTATTTAGGGTGCAGACGATACACCTGCATAAACCATAATATTACCATTTACTATGTTATATATCGTTGTTCCAGACCCCACTAAAACATTATAAACATATCTCCCTTCACTTAACGCCCTTGTATCAGCAGATCCTAAAGAAATTTTCACCGTACTTAAAGTTGCTGATGTAGTAATTCCTGCAGTAAAGGTTGCTGTTGCACCTAAAGTTGCACCAACTGCAACACTCTTCGCAATCTGAGAAGATGCAGACCATGCAGTCGTAAAAGGATATGGTGAATTTGAAGTGTTTACTACATTAAATGTTGCCGAAAAATTAGCACCACCTTGAATAGTCAGGTTAGCCGCATAAGGGACTCCTGAACTTGGATCAAATGTAATATTTTTATTTGCCATTTACCAGTTCCTTGAGTAAATTTTTGATTTCATTAATTTCACCTTTTAAACGTGATAGATCATTTTCCATCATTTCCACCCTATCATTACTTTTATCTCTCACCTGTTTTCTCATCATATACTTATTAAATTCTTTTGTATTTGTATTTACAATTGAATTTGATTCAATATTACGAGATAAAGAATTTTGATCTTTTACTTGATGTAATTTCATACTATGCAAATGCAATCACTCTCAAAGCTCTCACTTGAGGTACATAAACTTGACTTGTAGAGGTTGCAACTAATTTAATCCTATATGCCTTAAATGAAGGTAGATTGTCAACAGTAAATTCATATGGATTATATTCCAAATCACCTGGATTGAAGGATTCTTCATTCGTTGGAAGAACAAATGTATCGGATTGTCCATTACTCTTCTCTGGAGCAATAATCTGACCATTTGCATCTAAATTAGCATAACCAGGGAATGGTATGAATATTGGATTGAAGTTTTCCTTATCACTAATTGCATAGAATGCTCTAATATCATTTCTAGAAGTTAAATGACCCTCTAACATAATTCTAATAGATGTAGCAGAATTAATTAATTCCACTTCCTTAGAAATATATCTGAAAGCAGTAGGATCTGAACCTATTTCATTAACTCTTGGATCCGTTGCAAAATCAGTAATTACATTATTAACACGATTTGATGTTAATAAAAGAGAAGATCTTTGTAAATCAACTATTGGACTTAATCTAGAATCTGTTGTTCCCAAGGTTAACTTTAAGTTAGCAGATTTATTACCTGGTAATGCTGATAATTTATTTTCTGCATTCACATTTGATGCAATCAATCTTGGACTATCCATCCAATTATTATCATTCAAGGTAACAGATTCAAATCCATTATCAACATAAGGCAATTCAGTACCATCTATACTCTGACCTGTTACTGTTCTGATCTCACCTGTCATAGTAGTACCAGGAACAGATAATGTCTGAATTGCAGGAGTTAATAACTCATATGCAATATTCTGAGATGCTTGAATAGCATTGCCGCCAGTTGACTTAGTATTATTTAAATATAATTTAGGGAATGATGTACCAACTGCTCTACTTGTATTATTTGTATTAAATGTAGTAGACATATCAACTTTAATATTATAATGATCAAAACCAATAGCCTCACCCTTTCCAGTAGCATTTGTTGATACTAGATCATGAGTCTTATTAATCCTCAACAAGTTAACATCACTCAATTCATACTTATAAACTGGTGTTCCAATAGGATAGTTTCTATTAGATGTGGTACTAGATCCAATTGATGTAACTTTATCAACTGCTCTGGTGATATTACCACCAATATTATTACCACTAACAGCAGTATATTCAATGACTTCATCACCAATCCGTAAGAATCCAGTATTGGTTGTACCAACTCCTACATTTTCAAATATAGAGAATTCAGTTGCATCTTCTACTGATATTGCACCAACAGCATCTGACTTATATTCAGCAGTTAGTTTTGTTGGTTTGATATCTGATTGTACACCAAATATTCTTACCTTATTATCTGAGAAATACATACCATGATTACTATGGTTCACTTTAATATGTTCACCATCACTTGCAGTTATGATTTCAGATACTTGAACATCACCACCATTTACCCAATTTAATGCAGTTGATACTCCAGCACTATTTGTAAAGAATACAGTATTTGCTGCACCAACCTTATAATCACCTTGTACATTATCTAAGATAAGTTCATTAACATCTCCAATAGTTGCAACAGATAATCTAGCATTAAGTCCTAGATTATTATTACCAATACTTGAGATACCTAAAACATCACCAACTTGATATCCATGACCACCAACTGAGAATGTAGCACCCAATGCAACTCCACCTGCAATAGTAATATTTGCTTTAGCTCCAGTACCATTACCAGTAAGAGTAGTTAAAGTAACACCATCATATTGATAATGTCCACTTGCAGGAGTAAATCCTATTCCTGGTCTTGTTATAGTTAAAGCACCCGTTGCAATACCTGCGGTAGAAATAAGATTACCAGTAGCACTATTATTCACTTGAGTAACAGTATTACCAACTTTAATTACGGCATCTGATACTGTTGTACCTAATCCAACTCTTATTTGTCTAGAATTAACAACTAATGCATTTGGATTTAGATATGGTATTTGATTATTTCCAGTCTTAAGATCTGCATTATAAAGATCAAATGTTCCACTAGTTAAGAAATCTGCTCTATAAAGAGTAAACTTAAGATCTTCCCACTGACTTGGTTCCCATATAGATGCATTCTGTGATTTGAACAATGAACCAAGATATGGTTGCTGAGATACATATGCCTCAGTAATTAGATCATTTTCTCCAACTCTAGAAATATAAACAGCATACTTAGTTGAACTTGAAAGTAATGTTAATGCATACTCTCTGTTACCTCCTTCAAGGAATACGGGTGACTCAAATTCAATTGGAGTAGCAACTGATCCATCTGCAGATAATTGAATTTCTGATGGACTTAATGTTACTTCTGAATTTGGAAGAACCGTTTGAATAGGAGCTCCATTTTCTGTTGCTCTTATTTGGAATATAAAAGGAATATTCATATCATCTCTACTTCTAAAGAAGAGATCAACCCTTGTTATGAATACACCTTCTGGATCTTCAATCTGAACTGTTTGTGCTAATGGATCACCCCAACGATTGAATCCCCAACTTTGAGTAGTTGTATCTCTAGAACCTGGTACAACTTCAGTGTTTATTGTTCTTTCAGTTGCTCTACCCTCAGTAACATTTTGTGTCTCAACTCTTGCATTTCTAGTAGAAACAATGTCTTCCTGAATGGTTTCAAGAATACCACTAGACTCAAAGGTTTCTTCTGCTGTGGTTGTTGCTACTTCTAAATCATTATTTGGATCATTTGTTAGATTCAATACCTTCTTACCAGTCTCAAATCTTGGATGAGTATTTGAATTTGGATTTGGAATGAATAGACTTCCAATCAAAGTAGCAGAAGTATCAGAAACTAATCTAAGATTAGTAATTGTTGCTTGTGCTCCACTAGATTGGCCAACTAAAACCATACCTGTTTCTACCCAACCATAATAATCTCCTTGAGCCTCATCTGCCATTGAACGAATATCAATATTCAATAATGTAGAAGATGCAGAATAACTTGCTGGAATTGACTTATAAGTATATGGATTATCAGAAAATGTTGATGTTGGAATATTGTATGGACCACCTTTATGATTTGGTTGTGCAACTCTAAAGATTGCTCCAGCAGATGTATTAGGTGCTTGTACATCACCTAATCCAGTTCCATTCTGAGTCGCAACCACTGATTCACCAACTTGGAATGTACCAGAAGTCATTTGAATTTCAAGTAGTTTTGGAACAATATACTTACTTACATCCTTACCATCAAAGAATGCATACATCCGAGTTAATGGTTTAATTCTATTAGCAACAATTTGTATATTTCTAGATCTTAAGAATAGAATAAGATCTCTACTAATAACTCTATCACCTAATGATTCTCTATCAAACTGTTCAACAATTGCACGTCTTGTTCCTGTCCTGTTTTGTGTTCCAGATTCAATAGTTCTTCTTTCAAGTTCAGTTACAGTAGTTCTAGTTCTAGTACCACTTCTACCACCATTATGGGAATGTTCACTAACAGTACTGCCTCTATTAACTCTGGCTTCAACTGTTCTAGTTCCAGTCCAGTTGGTCTGCCAAGAATTCCAAACCGTTCCTGCAAATCCATCCTGACTAAATCCAAGATTTGCTCTTGCATCTGCAAGAACAGCAGCAAAATTACCTTCATTATTAATAACTCTAGCTTCCAATCTATTAGTATCAACCCAATTGTCTGTTGATGGTGTCATTTCAAGGGTTCCTTGCCAGAAACTAATCATAAATGGTGTTACACTTTCACTTCTAGTTCCAAATGATTGTTTTATATATTCTACTTCTGCATAATCCAAACTAACAATATCGCCAGTTCTTCTTACATTAACACCCTCAATTAGAGAAAATGCAGAATCAGCAGTATTATCAACATTTACAACAGGGCCAGGAATAAGATCTATAGATGTTGTATAATGCTTTGGACGCATTGATTGTTCTTTTAAATCAATACTATTAGCAAGTGCAGTAGCAAATGCAACTTCTTGTGCTCCAACTGATGTAAAGTTGTCAACAAAGAATCCTGATTTGAACCTATTAAATCCATCTGTGTCAGGAACAAACATGTTGGAAGTTGCAGTTTCCATCATTGATAATGTTGTATAATATTCTAAACTCTTAACTCTATCTTCAAGATCCTTAAGATCACTCATCTTGAATTTTTTATATTTCAAAAATTCAATTGAAACATCTTTTACATCGTAAATATATGGTGGAAGTGTTAACTGTGCTAATTCTAAAGCATCATCAACACCTTCTGGAAGATCTGGGTTATCTGCAGGTGTTCCATATTTTACTTGAAGAGAAGAATCTCTATTAATAAAAATTCTATCAATTCTACCTTGATAATAAGAGAAAGTAGTTAAAAGAGCCTCATCAGATGCTAATACATTTGCAGCAGAATTTGATGTAGTTGAGAATGTTCTACCCAAAAATTCAAATGGAGATCTTGTATCTACTTCTACTGAGTAATCTTGCACTCTTGGTCTGATATCAATAATATCAGAATTACTCATTCCATCAAACATTGGAATTTCTTTACCATAATTATAAGTATCATATGATTGAACAGTAGTAATATCTCCTGTATCTGTTGCATCATATGAACCACTAGCAAAATAAACAATTAGTTTCTTTGTTGGAGTGTCTGTATCTTCCTTTTTCTCAATTGCACCATAATTATAAATGGTTGCTTCTTGTCCATTATCATAAGAGTAATTAGATGATATATCAAAACTAGGTGAATTTAAAGTAGTGATAGTTGCACTAAAATTAGATTCAGAAGATGATATAGATTCCCCTTCTTTAAATACATTATCATTCTTATAAAGAATTGAAATTTGATTACTTGATAATACTTCTGCTACTATAGCCGATGCTCCACTAGATTGTCCAAGTAACGATTCTCCAACAACATATTCTGCTGTAGTTGTAGAAGCACTTAAAATAGAAGATAAAATAAGTTTAGGTGCAGAAGGATCCTGCGTATCTGATGACTCAAATATACTATGAATAGTAATAATATCTGGTGTATTGAGTGAAATTAAACTATCTTCAACTCTTGTACCAAAAGGATAATTGCCATATTCTAATCCATTATTTAATGTAGTTGCACCAATACCAGATCCATCAAGTTTAGATTTATTAATAATAACAGATTGAACTCTATTTCTTATTTTTACTTTAGCTTTTGGTTTAATCTTAGTTAAAGTTGCCGTTAAAGTTGCACCAGTATCATTTGCTCCTAAATTGTAAATTTGTATTGATGTTCCACCACTACCTGATACAAATTGAACCTGATCGGATGTTAATGGTTCTGTACTACCATCTGATCTTGTTAATGAGTATCTTTCCTCATCAAATGGTAAGAATGTTTCATTTTCACCTGCAGTAGGAACAGTCCCACCATCTATTTGATTATTTGCTATATTAACTGTAAATACTTTTCTTATTGTAATAGATGCGTCTGTTAAATCAACAGTTGCTACGTTATGTTTTGGTAACCAAGTAAACAATTTATCATCACTAGATGACTGTACATCTGAAGATTGTATAGTCAAATCTGTGACATTAATATTACTAGATGGTAAAACACCATTACAAATACCAGTTACACTTTCTACACCTTGGATAGTAACAAGATTTTCTCCAACACTAATTACTTTTGCAAGAGTAGGGTCATCAGAGTTTGCTAAATTACTAAATTTTACAAGATTTCCAACCTGAACAAATGAAGGTAATAATACATTTGTACTTGTTATAGTACTAATTCCTGCTTTTACTTGTGTAATAGAAGCAATACCAATATTTGCCTTTAGTGTTGGTACAACATCAGCACTAAATGTATTAACCCCAACAAGACCATTATCAGTTGCATATACTGATTTTACATCAGAAATAGTATGATTTGTAATTGCAATAGCAATTCTACCATTTGCATCCCCATTGAATATTAATGGTTCATTAGGACTAAACTCACCTTGTCTTTCATATACTGTAAGTGCAACACCAGCAGTTACTGAATCTTTAAGGAAAGCAGTTGCTCCAGTTTGAGCACCTTTAATATAAGTTGGAATTGTTAATGTAGTTGCTTCATTAACAGTGATTTCTGATGTTGTTTGAACGTCAAATAAACTCAAATCCCACTCATTTAAATTTCCATTTGATGCATTATAAGAACCAGATTCTAATCTAAAATCATATACTCTGGCCATTCCAATTTCTTTACCAGGCACATCATAACCATTAGCACCAACTCTAGTATCTCTTAAACTAACAACATAGGTATTTCCAACACCAATTTGTGCAGAACCATAAACACGATTTAAGGATAATGTAGATCCAGTATTATAAGTTAATGATTGTTGTTTTAGTGTTTTTGTAGTTCTTGTTTTAGGTGAATCTAAAAATGTTGATGTTAAAGCTTCTACAGGATATCCTTTAACATATCCTTTACCTGGAGCAACCTTGTAAAGCATATCATTATCAGATGCTGCTACTCCACCAGGAGTTGATTGTCCTGCATTAAATACTCCATTATTTCCTTGATTATCATCTAATGACTCTCTTACTGATATATCAAATGGTCTTACTAGATAATCACCAAATGTTTCATATGTTCTTTTTGCTAATGAATCTTGTAAATCTTTTGCAAAAATAGATCCACTACTACTTCCACTTTTTGTTTTTGACTTTAAGATACCATTTTCAATTACTGCCAATTCTACAAAGTTATCATCATTCAAATCAGAATTAGTTTTTTTAGCAAGATTTACTGATATTTTTAATCTATCAGCACCTGGTGCAGAATAATTATTGAATCCCTGAGAATTATCATTCAAGGTTTCATTCATATCAGAATTAATGATATCTTCATTTACAAAGAGTCCAACTCTATAACTTGGATCAGTTCCATATTGATCAAGAATTAAAGTTTCTGCAGAAACATTTACAAAATTACCCCTAATAAAATATACACCATCTTGAATAGAGAATGATGATCCAGTAGCAGTTGATCCATTAGGTATAGTAGTAGCTAATGGACTACCTGCAGTTATTGCAGAATTTCCTAATAATCCAGATGTAATTGTTTGGTTACAAGAAATATCTTCACCATCTAAAAATGTTTGTGATGAATTATCCTGAGCATTTGATGAAATATAATTTACATAAAGAGTTAAATATCCTCTTTCTGAGTTTTCTGCTAATAATATTTTATCTACAACAGCAGTAACCCCAGATCTTCTACCTGTAATTTTTAATCCAATTAATTGATCGGCATAAGCAGATATAGGAACCCCTTGGAATGTACTACTTAGTTGAACAGCATAATATTGTCTATTATATGATATATTACCAGGTATTACCTTTGCACCTTCTTTAAAAAAATGTTGACCAAATTTTTCAACTTGATTTTGTAATATTGATTGTAATGTCGTTAATTCTCTAGCCTGAACTGGATATCCAGGTTTGAACAGTACCTTATGAAAATCATTTGCTGAATCAAAGTCATCAAAATAAGGAGCTACATTTAGATTCGTTTGCTGTGGCATGATTTTTTAGAACTGCAAAATGATTTTAATATCTTCTTTTTGATTTACCGACCTAGTTATAGAAGGACGATTATCTACATATATGATGTTTCCTGAATACTTTTTAGCCTCAGGACCAGCAATCCCATTAACAAAAGATTGACCAAGGTTATATGTCCTATTATTTATTACGGTGGAAATACCGCTAAAGACAGTATCAATACCTAAATTAGAATTTGTTCCTGAATCTGGAACAACCGTTAAAGTACCAGTACCAGAAGGAGTACTAGTAAATTGTAATAATTCATACCCATAGGTAGGGTTTGTAATTGCAACACCTACAGTAGTAAAACCAGCAAGTGATTTATCTTGCCAATATTTTAAAACTCCAGTATTAGAATCATAACTAATAACTTTACCAACAGCAGTTTTACCTGTTCCAATAGTTTGTCTAATTAAAGTATCTGCAGTAAAACTAGCAGAACTATAACCTACACCAGTAAGTCTTAAAGCTGGTACAGCACTAGCTTTATCAGATGTTAATAATGCATTAGTAGTTACTCTTGGATTTTCAACTACACCAACTCTTGCAATTTGGTTCCCAGTAATAAAATCTGGATTCTCAGTATCATTTTCAATTCTAGAATATAATAAAACATTATATGCACCTAATTCCCTATAGATGTCTGCACCATGCCCACCCTCTGGTGGAATGATAACATCAAATGTAGGAATAGTAGTTCCTGTTGGAACTCCACCTGAAGTTAAATCAACAGAACCATAAGTATATCCAGATCCTTGACTAGTAACAGTAACAGAATCAATTTTATATTCATTATTCACAACAACAGTGCATTGAGCACCAGATCCATTTCCTTTAATAGGAACATTAGTATATGATGTTGCAGTATTTCCTATTGCAACTCCTCTATTTGTAACAGTTACAATTTTAATAGAACCACCAACTGCATTATTCCTAACAGAAGCAGCATCAATAGAAGTTGCCCAATCTTGAGGAACTGGTAAAAAATCAGTTGATTCAAATTTTACAATATCAGCTGGTTTAATTGTATAGAGATACTTCCAAATATAACCATCACCACTACTACCTGCAGAACGAGGTTCTAAATCAGTAAAAGTAGGTTCATCTAAAGATGGTTTACCGTTAGGATTATCTGGATCAGTACCATTTTGTAAACACTCATATACTCTAAAATCACTATTCAAAACATAATAAGATGCAGAATATAAATTAGTTGCTCCAGAGATTTTTGCTCTATTAGAACTACTATAATCACTCCGATACATATCATAAATTGTACCAGAAGTCCAAGTTCTTTTCCTTACTACCTGCCTAACATCAGCTGCATTGATTTTCTTCAATGCAATCATAGTATCCCAATATGAATCTTCCTCTTCAAAGTTATCCTTTGGTGCAGGAGGAGACTCATCCCAATCACTCTGAAAATCAGATGGATTTGGCAAACCTATAAAAGAATAATACGAATTACTTGTAGCACCAATACCTGCTACAAAATTCTTCGCATTTAATATTCTAATTTGATCTGTTATGATAGCAGACATTGTGAAAAGTTTTTATTTATTTAGATTAGTTTTATTATATAAATTTATAACTAAGAATAATTAGCAAATTTTAATGGAGTGGTTCTTTGAACAACTGCCGATGTTTTAATACCAACAAGTCCAGAATTTCCATAGGCATTAAATGTATTATCTTCACTTCTTGAATGAAGATCAATCCTACCCCAACTGTAACTACCAAGATAATTAGATGTTGTATTTATTCCAACACTAGTTATTCCACTAACTCTTGCAAATACTCTTCGGACAACCGTTGTTCCTACACCAACTACAGAAGTTGTAATATTTGAAGCAGATTCAACTTGATATATGGCATCAAGATTATTAGTTGCTATACCAATTACATCAGATGCACTATTATAGGAATTGATAGTAGTTCCAACAGGTTGATTTGTATTTGAAAGAGTAAAGTAATCATTAACACTTAGAGAACTTAAAGTAGTTGCTGCTGATACTGTTGTATCTCTTAAATAAGAATCTAGAGGTATATGCAAATCAACTCTAATTTTCTGTTGAGCACCTACTTTAACAGTACCCAATCCAACAATTACACCAGAATCTCCATGATAAGAACTAACATTATCAGTTTCTGTTATTAATGATGGTGGTTCAATTAAAACAATAGGAGGTGTTGTAGATGAATAATCTGATCCAGCATTTGTAAGAGTAATAGCAGTTACAATACCTGATGTAATTGATGCAGTTGCTGTGGATTGTGTTCCAGTTGATGACTGAATAGTAACTAAAGGAGTACCTGTATAACCAATACCAGCATTACTGATAGTAAATCCAGTAACATTTCCTGATGTATTAACTGTTGCTGTAGCAATTGCACCTACCTTAGAATCCTGTGAGGTGATAGTAACTTTATTTTGGAAAGTTTTGCTACCATCAGATTCGTTAGTTGGATTAAAGAATGGTCTAATATTATCAACAAATATTGATGTAGATCCAAGTCCAACACTCTTAATTAGATATGCAGTAGGATTAACCAATGGTTCATATAATTCTCTTGCTTTAGAGACTCTCTTCTGGTTTATAATCTTATCTTCAGTCTGCTTATACCAGTCTACAGGCCTCAATAGGTTTTCATCATTAGTATTACCTGGACCATAGTAAATATTGGTTCCTGCATTATCAATGGAATTGATCTTAGTCACAACTCTCATATCTTCATCTTGCCAATATTTCTGTCCTAATTGAGGATCATATCCAATATCTACACCATCACCAGGTTTTACTGAATCAATAATGTCTCTGAATACAACGTCAACAGATCCACTTCCCTTATAGAAAACAATCTTGCAAGTGTCACCAACTTTAGGTGCTTCAGTAAATGTAATAATACTACCACCCTCAAATACATATCCCTGTCCAGGAACTTGTAAAATATCATTAACAAATACTAATAATGTATCTTGAACATTGATAGGAGATCCTTCTCTTGCTTTAATAGCAAGAGGTTCACCAGCAAGTGTCATAGTAAATGCTTTTTGATCATTATCAAATAGTGGATCAAGTCTATCCAAAGATTGAAGCATTCCAACAGACCAACCAGTAAATTTATCAGTAATCTCTTCTTGTACTGTTAATTGGAATTCTTCATATGCAGAAGTTGTTGGAATACCAAGTGGGCCACCAATAGGAACAGTAAGTATTTCATTAACACCATATCCATAACCTTCATCTCTTATAGCAAAGGAAATAACACTAGATCCTTGACCAACAACAATATCAGCAGTTGCACTTGTTCCTACACCTGTAACAGAATTAGATGAGTAAACTAAAGGAATATTGCTGTAGGATAATGGTTCATCAATAAGAACTTCAAATGGTTTATCAACTTTACCACCTCTAGCATAGAAATGAGGACAAGTAGTTACACCAGTATTAACTTCAAAAGTATTATCATTCAAAACATTAAGTACAGTACGTGGATCAATAGCTGGATCTCTGCCATTTGATCTTGGTGCAAGTAATGCTCCTTGAACAGAACCTAATCCAACATAGAATGATGGAACTGTAGAAATACCAATATTAACTTCAAACTGAGTACCACTATTAATCTTAGTTACTGGAGTACCATTATAATAAGGATCAGGTTTTCTTGGATATCTGTGGTTAGTTGCATTTCCATCCTTAGCACACTTAAATGTTAATGACTCAGTTCCCAACTTAATACTTGTTCCAGTCTTTAATGTATGAGCACCAATTGTCATAGTCATGATACCAGATACTGCATCATAATCAGCAGCAGATACGTTATGACTTACTAAAGGAGATGCACCAACATTTAAACTAAATGTATTTGCAGTTGTAGATGCAACACTAACTGCAGTATTATGAATAGGATCAGTTGTTCTTGGATATGAATGCAATGATGCATAATTATCCATTGCACATCTAACAACAATACCATCAGTTGAAATTCTAACAGTATCAGATGTAGTTAATCCATGTGCAGCAGAAGTAAATGTTATTATTCCAGCAGCTGGATTGTAATCAGCAGCAGTTGGTGTAAGTGTATTTGTTGAACCAGTTATACTAATGCATCCTTCAACAGCACTTACAAATTGATGTGCATAATTACCACCACTTGTTACCGCACCAGCAGTTGCTGAAACGAATGTATGTGCATACTGATCATTAGGAGAACCAAAACCAACATCTATGGTAATAGTAGTTGCTGTTGTTGCTGCAATTGATACTGCAGTGTTATAAGTAGGATCTTCTCCTCTTGGATAGTAATGAGTTGAAGCACCATTATCTAAACCACATGTAAATGCTAAGCCAGTAAAGATAACATCCTTATTAACAACTAATCCATGACCACCATTAGTGGTAACGGTCATAACACCAACTACATTATTATAAACAGCAGTTGTAATTCCCAATCTTGGAGAATATTCGCAAGTAAATGCTATTCCAGATAGTTTAGCTTCATCTCCTACAATTAATCCATGTTTTCCACGAGTAGTAACAGTTGTTATTCCTGTAGTGTGATCATATACAACATTATTAATTGTTTTCTGTTTATAGAATACATGAGGATTAGTTACTGCAACTCCAGTTACATGTCCACCAGATACAGTAGCAGTTCCTACATTAATTAGTTTTGCACCACTATGAGTAGCAACACCAACTCTTATTGGTTGAATTCCAGATCTATAACCAGATCCAGTATTTCCTATAGAAATAGAACTTATTGTTCCTGCAGCAGATACAACTGCAGTTCCACCAGCAGCTACTAATGGTTGATAACCAAGACCATTAGTAGATCCAACTGATAAAATTATTCCACCTTTAGGGAAAGAAGAAATACCAACATCATTAGTTACTGATACTGCAGTTCCTACAAATGATAAAGTCGTAACACCTACACTACCTGGTTCATCAAAAACATAATTATTTGTTGCACCAGGATCTTGGAATACATCATTAATCAAAATAATAGCATTATCATCTTTAATTCCAGTTACATTTGATCCATTAGATTTTAAAGTGAAATTCTTATTAATTGAATTAAATTCGGATGATATATCATCAAAAATATAATTTTTAGCATATGTCTCATTTACACCACCCAGTTCTCCAGATCTTATAAATGATCTTCCTTGGAAACTAGAACTTGTAGATACTCCTACCCAATCCCTACTATCAGGAGAATTTGTAGTAGAACTCATTGGCAGATTGCCATGAGGTGGATCTACGAAATTCATCGTATTACCTACAATATTATAATCACCACTTACCTTAGTAATCAAAGCACCTGTATTATAACCAACACTTTGAGTTCCTAACCAAGGTCTCTTAACTCTAACATAATTAGTGCTTCCTATACCAACACCTTCAATCTTCATTATTTCTGTACCAACCTGTATTAAATCGCCACTGAAGAACGAAGTAATTCCAGTAAATTGCAATAAGTCATCAACAAAACTACAATTACTTGAAAGTGAAGCTGTAATTGCAGAAGCAACTACTGGAGATTGGATTGCATTATCAATAGCAACAAGTACCTTAGAATTTTGATTTGTTGATACGAATCTATGAGATGTACCAATACCAACACTAACTATATCTAAACTCTGTGGGGAAGGTTTTAATGAATTTTCAGCACTTGATGCTAATTTAATATAATTGTCATCAATTTTAATAACATATAGATCACCAGGCATTTTATCAGTAGTTCCTATACCAACAAAAGTAGCAGAGGTAATTCCGATTGCCTGAGTAGATCCAGCACCTGCATGTCTATAATTTATCTTTTCGCCACTAACAAAGAAATGATTTGGTATCTTAACAGTATCACTAGTAACAGAAACAATACCAACATCATTGCCAAGGAATTCTTTTTCAAATACTGGATTGTTATCATGTTTTACATCAAAGGCTCTCTTAACATCACTATGAGTTCCTTTATATGTTCCATATTCAGATTGGATTACTGCGTTAGTTAAATCTATTTCATCTTTTGTTCCATTATCAAATTTAATAGCATTCATGTAAACATTAACATGAGCAGCAATATTTGCATTTGGCGTGAATACTAGTTCAGTATATGTAATACCACCATTGTTTATGTCAAGTCTTGATCCAATAGTTCCTAATCCAGAGTTTGTACGAATAATACCATATTCTACATCATAAACATCACCAGTACCTATTGTTTCATTATAGTCATCAACAACCATAACCTCAGACATCTGATACTGATTATTAGTCTTATCTGTAACTTGAACTACAAAATATGCAGCATCAAATTCATCAGTTACTGGATTAGTTTGTGATTCAAATCTAGCAATAACATTTTCTGTAGGAGTTCCAGAAGCTGCAATATTAGTAGTTTTTCCTTCTAGTCTTGCATGTCTTAAATCTTCAGTTCCTACTCCAGAAGAATTATCATCACACATTAAAACTTGAACGGTATTTACAATTGAAGTTGTTCCAATTCCAACAGCAGGTGCAAAATCAATTTTTACTTCTCCACCAGAAATATATCCCCTATAAGTTCCTAACCCTGGAGTTTCAAATGGATTTTGATCGGTAGAAACTTGTGGATATTCAATAATACTTACATCTGTACCATCATGAATTATATTAAGTTCATCAAATTCAAATTCGTTACCAATTATAGTGCTTCCATCACCACCAGCATCCTTAGTAACACCCACTAAAATCTTGGCTGACCTATATGTACTAGCAAACCCTACAACGGTCTCTGTAACCCCTACAGCAACCTTGTGGCTACTTGTATTAACTAATACAGAACTACCTAAACTCTTATTAGAAACACCTAATAAATTATCATCTAATCTGTATGTTAGAACTGCAATATTATAATCATTAATTTCAGTTTTAGTTGGATAGAACAATAATTGCCCCTCAGAACCTGATATAACAAAATCAAAAGTTCCCAAGTCACTTACAGTTTCAAGTCTACCATACTGATTAATATAAGCAAATGTAGTATCATGAGCAAGATCTACTACCATCAATTGTCTTTCGCCAGTATATCTTCTATCTTTTACATAAGTAAAGAACTTCATCGTTCTTGATTCATTTATTGGGAATGTAGTAACAACACTAAACTTAGTTGCTCTTGGTACACTATTAAATTGTGGACTTATATCATCAATAGAAAGAACCCTATTACCAAAAGATTCAAAATAATCAGTTAATTCACCTCTATCAAATATAACTTCATTAGAAGCTAATTGACCTCCAATATCTAAAGCATTTTCTTTAACAGATGCATAACCATATCTACAATTAAGATCAACTGTATTGTGAAGATCTGATACAATTTCATATGCAGTTTGATTAGTAGTAAGTCCCACAACCAAATCTTGATTATCAAGAGATGACTCTAATTGATAATCAGAGAATTTCTTAAATCCTAATGTATGATTTAAACTGGATACAACATTATTCCATGTATCAAAATCAACTTTTGATTTTAATGCATATGAGAAGTTTTGATAATAGAAACTATCCTGTACTCTTTGTTGGTTATCATTTACAAATCCCGAATTAGTTTGCCATCCATGCTCAACAGTAGAAGTTGCATCATATCCTAAGAAAGACTCATATGTAGTGATATTAGTCGGTACTCCACTTGTCTTAGAAGATTGTCCTTGAAGAGATATTCCAACATTAAAAGAATCACTTGAAGAAACTCTCAATACACCAGTTCTTTGATCCCAACTCTCCACAACACCAGATGATGTTCCAGATTTAACAGTTTCACCTGGGAAGAAATTCTTACTATCAAATTTAACATCAAATGTTGGGAATGTTTTTTCAGCAATTATTTGACCATCAGAATTAATAGGATCAAATGCACCAGGAGTTACTATATCAGCAAGTTCCTCATTCATGTTATAGGAAACAGTACCAAATCCACCAATAGTTGGTGTAACTGATTTTATACTGAATAACTTATAGTCATATGCAGAAGAATTATATCCAATACCAGTAGAACCAACACCAACACTAATATTCTCAATTAAGACTTTATCACCAAGAGCAAATGGGAAATCAGCTGCATCACTATAAACTGTTCCTAATCCAAGTGTTACATCTTTAGTAATCGTATTAAATCCAACAGTACTGATAGCAACACCATTACTATTACGAGTTGGAATTACAATTGGAGGAATATTACTCATTCCAGATGTATTTTTAATAATAGTTACATTAGTATCACCAAGTGTATAATGTAATTCAACTTCTTCAACTTCCTTGTTAGTTTTTCCATCAATTATAACTGGTAATGGTGCTATAGTATAACCTCTACCAACAGATGTAATACCAATAGATTTGATAGTAGAGAAATCATCAATTTCTATAATTTGAGGCAATCCAACACTTGGTTGTAATGTTTTATCTGTTGGGAAATTAAATCCAATATTTTGAATAGTTCCTTTCTTAATTTGCCCAATATTTGTACTTTCAATACTCAATATCGCATTAGATCCGAAAGTAGATGTTATTGTTGAAATTGAGGGGAATGTATAATAATTTCTTCCAGCATTTTTAATAAGTAAATCGCTAATAGGTCCAAATGCAGTTGCAGATGATGTTTTGTATGATAGTTTTGATGTAGATGAATATGAAGGTCTTTCAGGAACATCTGCTATAGTATATGTAAAGGTGCTAGTTGTTCCTACAGATACTCTATATTCTCCATTATAAACACTTTCATTAACTTCAAGTAAACTATTAGATACAACTGAAGTATCAACAATTGCCTGAGTTTTCTCTAAAGGTGGACTACTTTCAAAAATAGGTGACAACTTATAGAATAATTTTTCTGGAGTATTTTTATCTACCGTCAATACAACAGAAGCCACAGGATCTGTAGTAATACCGACTTCCCCCGTTTTATTAACTGCAAACTCTTTTACAGAAGGATTCTTATCCCATTCATCAGTAAAGTTCTCGTCAGTAAAGAAATCTAATGTAAATGCAGGATATCTAGTAGATTGTTTAACGAATGAAAGTGATGAATCAGATAAATCAAAAGTTATTGTAGAATCTTTATACAATTTCAGTGGAGGATTAATTGGGGAAATTGTACCTGATGCTGTTGATGTAATATCAACAATAATTGGATTTTCTAATTTGGCATTATAATCTGTTATGGCCAAATTAATACTATTATCACTTACCCTAACAACATAGTAGATTCCACCCTCTGTAAGACCTCCTGCTGGCGTTGCAGCAGTGTGAATTACCCTTTGACCAGTTATATACCCATGATTCATTATTTCAATAGAATCTGCATTAATATCAATATCAGCATCAGCAAAATCTCTTGGATTTACAACAGTTCGTCTATTTAAATCATTATAGACAATTTTATAAGTGGATGCTATTGAAGGATTAACATCAATATTAACAAGATCATTGTCAATTAATCCATGAGTACTTGAAGTAGATACTGTAACAAGATTTCTTGATACATTTCCGATTATTGGAGAATAATTAGTTTTAAAACTATGATATACACCAGTTCCCAATCCAGCAAACATTAATGTAGATTGATCTCTTTGAGTGCTAGCTATACCAACAAATGTTCCAGTAAGTCCTAATCCTACACGAACTGTAGATACACCGATTAAATCATTGCTTACTTTACCGACAAACAATTTATCATTGTCTGTTAAATCCCAAGTAGAAATTCCATTATAAACTTTTAGACCAGTTCCACCATTACTAAAATATGTTAATTGATCACCAGTTTTTAAATTATTATCTTTGATGTAAATTGTTTTTGTAGGAACATATAATTGGGTTACTCCTGCTCCTGGATTAGAGAAAGTAAGAGTAGTACCTATACCAACTCCAGAAGTAGAACCAAGAGCCACAGAATCTGAAGGATTAAAGTAGAATTCTTTATTTGGTTCAACTATTTCCTTTATATTTTCATTAGATTCTATATTAAATTGTCTAGAAATCTCCGTAAGAATAGACCCTGATGTATGTGAAGTACTTACATTATTAAGAGAACGTAAAATTCTAAGTCTAGATTGCTCTCTATCAACATTTAATACTTTAACTTGCTCTTCTCCATCTATCGTTAAAATATCATTTGGAATTGTATTGCTCAAATCACCACCAACACTAACGAATGTAACGATTCCAGTTACTCCATCAGAACCAATTCCTGATGATGTTGTACCTAGGCCAACTAATGCTAATGAATTTGTAGTTAATCCAACAGCATATGCACCATCTAATTTCAATCCATTTGTGGATAATCCAGATATTGTGATAATATCATTTTTCTTAAATGGATGACTAGTCTCCGATCTTAAGTAATACTTTCCAGAGGAATCAGAATTAAAGATTTCCACACCTGAAATACTAGTAGTAGCTAAACTAATAGAACTTACATCTTTTCCAGAAACCTTAGAAATGCTAATATCACCACCATAACCTTTAGTTTGAGAATCATCTAAAATAATACGATCTGCAATTTGATAATCATTACCACCAGTTTCTATTCCTACTGATTGAATATTTCCTGGAGAAGTTGCCTTTATCTTAATTGATTGACTTAAATTATCAGGAATATCAATATATTGATAATTGAGAGTATCCTCTATAAGGTTATAAGGTGTAGTATTTCTGTAATATTTGTTAGATACTAAATCATAACTGTTTTGAACAGAATTAACGTCATAGTTAAAAGTATTAACAATAGAGTTAAACTTATCTCCTATAATATAAGGGAATACAGGTCGTCTATAACCTGCGAAAACCCCTGCAGAATCCACTACATCGGGGTCAATTGTAGTAAAGTATGCATATGTACCATTTGGGTATTCTGGGGTCACACAGAACCTACCATTGTTCTCATCTAGTACTGTTTCATCATTTACTTTAGTGTAAGTATAGTCTTCTATAAAGAATCCATTAGGGAAAATATCTGTGGATGGTCTATTTTCTTTTAAAGAAATAGAATAACCAGACTTCATCTGATCTACAACACCACCTTGTTTTGAACTATAACCATATGGACCATATATTGGATGTCCATCATAAGCCCATCCTAATATTGGGGAATGACTAACAGAAGCAATTTCTTGTCCATTTTCTTTTCTTAGATCAGTTTCTCCATATAATTTTCTTCCAACCTGATCAATTCCAAATACACTTTCTCTTAATTTTCTAGGTGTGTATATATGAGAATATTGTAAACCAGATTTTGGATTTAAAGGGTTTGTAATATAACCATCATCAAGAGGTATATTCGCCAATCCTTCTGATCCACCATTCTTATGGAAAAGATTAACTCTCCAACTTTGAATTGTAGACTCAAAAAGAGCACCAGAACCAGTTGCATCTACAGTAACAGTTGTATCTGCTTCTAGATAACCTTTTCCAGGTTCAATTACTTTTACTGATTTAACTTCACCATTATCTAAAATTGGGGTTAAAAATGCACCTTTTCCTATACCATTAATAGTAATAATTGGTGAACCTTTATATCCCTTACCAGGAGTAAGAACTATAACTTCAACTATCTTACCTTGACTTATAATTGGTTTTAATTGTGCTCCACTACCCCTAGAAAGAGTAATAATAGGTTGTCTATTGAAGTTTAAGACTTCAGATGACCCATATTCAGAACCATTAGAAGTTACCTGAACAGAGGTAATACCTCCCTTAAATATTGGTTGTGCTTGAGCTTGATATGATGAATCAGATAATCCTGTTTTTCCTGATATATTTACAGTTATATCAGGATAATTGAATTTGTGAGTTCCTACACCAACAGAAGTTATATCAACATATTGATTGGTTCTATAATAAAAATCTTTATTATCTTCCCCAATACCAACTTCTGAGAGTTTAAAGTTGCTATCATCAACTTTAGTTACATAATATTCACTATCACTAGACAATCCCCCAACAGAAGAACCAATAGAGACATATTTTATAATTTCTCCCGAAGCATAATCATGATTTGCAATATTAATAGAATTTAAGAATGTACTTATACCTGTTGGATTTGCAATTTTTTCTTTATTTTGATAATTCTGACCACCATTAACTACATTAATAGATTCAATGATATTTTTAGGATTATAAGAAACTAATCTCTGCGTACCTTCTCCAAGTGTAGATAATGTTACTGTACCAATTCCTGCAAGAGCATCTGATTCTTTATGATGTAATTTAACAGTTTGTGCATCTATTACACGGGCATAATATACTGAATTTGTACTTAATCCAGAAATGGATGTTTGTGCTTGTGGATTATAGACTACTTTTTCAATATTTCTGAATTTATGAGGAGTTGGGAAATGTAAAGTAGATACAGTTGTTCCTATACCAACATCTACTGGATTTTCTGAATTAAACTCCGCATAATGTTGAATAGACTTCAAACTTACTGAAGCCAAAGCACCTTCACCATTACCACCAGTAATAGAGACTATTGGTTCTTCAATATAATCAAATCCAGGATTAACTATTTTAATTTCTCTAAGAGATCCTGCTAAAGATACTTTACCTGTTGCACCAGTTCCAACTGCGTCATTAATTATTAAATCGGGGGGATTTAGTACATCATATTCGTCACCAGAGGTAACGACAGTAATATCTTTTAATTGTCCATAATAACAAAAATCATTAGACTTATAATTTAATATCTCAACACCATTTATTAAAATTCCCGTAAATCCAGCTGGAGTAGAAACTTTATTACCATCATTAGTAGGAGTAGATAACTTTCTATAAAGTTTTTGTGATAATAATGTCTTACTTTTGAAAGTATATGGTTCTATTCTTTGATTATTAACTGTAACAGCAGTAGTAAAGGTAATAAAGATGTTATTATGAATATCAGATTTACTATTTGCAAATTTTACATTATTAGAATCTATTCTTTTAACAAAATAAAGACCTTCTTTAGGTAAAAATGTATTTGTAACAGTAGTAGTGTCTATTTGTCCAGTAATAACATTATAAGAACTATTTGTTATTATTTCAGGTGTATAATAAACAGCATCACCAGTATAGAATCCATGATCTCTATCAGGAGTTATTTCAAATGTACTTCCATTAAATGTACCAGAAAACGTTACTGATCTATCAGTAACTTCAAGTGCTTGTGAATCGTAAGAAGGAATTGATGAAGATGAAACTATTAAATCACTACCTGTTTTATAAAGATTCTGTATATTGGATGTAAATTTATTAGCATTAGGGAAATTTGTTGCATCTACATTTAAAATATTTTTTCTTAAGGTAAATATTCCTGTTACATCAATAACCCCTTCTCTACGAATAATAATAGACTTTGCATCTTTAATTTTTGTGACGGCTGATACTAACGATGTACCATCTGAAGTAATAAGAGACGCACTATCACCAATATCAAAATAATGATCAACATCAAAGTCAACTTGATAAGTTCTAGGTTCTGCAGAGTCAATTAACGTTAATTTATTGACCTTATACACAGGTGCTACATTATAAAACCAATTTTCAGCTTTATGTGAAGTATCGGATACACCTAAAGTCTTTATTTTTGCAATATCACCTACTGAATAATCAAATGATGTACTTTCATACTCAAAATCAGATAATACAGATCCAATTCTTACTTTTATGACTGTATCATCTATAGAAGACTTACCAAATGCATAAGTTGCTATTCCTACACTATAAGTATCAGTTACTACACCAACGAGCCCTGTAACACCATAAAATTGGTTGTCTGATTTTTCAGTATAAGAAACTATACCAACAGTTGAACCATAAGAAACATACAGGTCACCTGATTCAGGGAAACCTATTGTAGAATCAACAGTAATACATGATGCACCTACAGCAACGCTTCCAATTGCCTTCGTTGTAGGTTGAACAGTAAATTTACCATATATTGATCCATCAACTCTAATATCCTTATTATAACCACCATCAAGACTTAATCTATAGTAAGTTTGACCAACCCCACTGTATACTTCTTCTACTGACGCTATAGGTGAGTATCCTTGATCTTCACCACTTGTTGTTTTTTGGAAAAGAGTAGAATTAGCAAGATCATTTGGATTTCCTTCTATAGGTTCAACAACTAAATCCTTAGTAATTTGATACTGAGCATTAGATGGTGTGAGAAGAAAATCTTGAGGTTTAACAATTTTTACATCAGAATTGTATAAAGCCCTAAAAAGTATTTCAAATGATTGATCAGTTCCTTTTGATGAATAAAAATCCTTTGATTGCTTTATGAAGGTATTTTGATTTAAGTTTTCAGTTAATTTTCTTTCTTCTAATCCTGGTAAAACTTGATATTTTATCTTTTTCAAAAATTCCTTAAGGAATAATGAACTTAAGTTTTGAACAGTAGATCCAATAGATGTAAGTGAATTATTATCTGCATAAACACTACCAGTATGTGATACAGATGATGTATCATTAAAAACTAGTGTATCTGACTGAGTTGCATCTTTATATGAGGTAATACCACAAAATCCTCTTACACAACCATTAAAAGTAGTGTCTGTTTTACTTGTATATGTAATAATTTCATCATCAATCTTTATAATACCATAAGTATCAGGAAATCCAATAGTCCCCATAGGAGATTGACGCATATCAATCGTAATGACATCTCCATAAGAAGATATATCAGCACCAAGAATAGCTGAGTATGTAGTATTTGTATTTTCGTCTAATTTAATATATTGATCAATATTATTCAATAAATCAATCGGAGCTGATTGAGCTTCTTGAGACTGATAATATTGTTTTATAAAATCAACGACTAAAGGATATTCCGATCTGACATAATCGGGAAATTGACTCTCTACTACATTAGTAAGATTTACTCTTTTCTCTGACATTTATTTGTATTGATTAGTATCCTGTAGTTGTTACTGTAGATGCTGTATCACCAATTGTTGTACCACTATCTATATTACCACTAGCAGGGCCACCTGAACGAACCAAATTTCCTCTATCATAACTTGAAGTTACGATATAACTAGATGCTGATGGGTCTAATCCTGAAGCAATTTCATCTATAACAGGACTAAAAGTACTATTACTTATGTCCAACTGCAAATAAAGGTCTTGTAAACCAATAACATCATTAGAAAGAGGACATGCAGAAATTTCAATGATGGTTTGTCCATCTTTTTGCTTACCATCAGTAATATTTACTGGATTTATAATGACAATTCCTGTTGTATAATCAATTGTTCCAACATTTCTCTTTACGATAGTTGGAGTTTGTGAATTTACTGAAGGTAAAGTGAAGAAAAACAATGTTCCCGTTTTTAAATCACTATTTGGAAGATCACTAAGATATACTGATTGACTCAAACCATTAATTTTAAATGATGTAGATTTGATATTATACCCAGATGCTCTCTTAACATGGAATGCATTACCAAAACCAATTGCATACTCTGCAAAAGAATTAAGAGCAACCCTTAAGTCACGTCTCATATAAACCGTTGTAATGTTAGAAGTAATAGCATCACTACTATCATCAATGATTTTTAGGAACTTACTATACTTAAATCTAGCTCCATACTTATTCATTTCACTAGAATCTGCGTATTTTTGAGTATTATTACTAACAATACTACCAACATCCTCTGCAGATGGTGTTAAATTCGTATTATAATATACAGATGAGTGTATTTCTAAGTAAAGGTATTTTAAATCGAGGATTTCTGGAACAATTCCTGCTACAGAATACTTTTTAAGCTTATTTTTAATATTTTGTTTGATTAAATTTGGTAAAAAATCACCAAATCTTGGTTTTATACTAATAAAGACCTTACCATACTGTGGAGGAACTAATTCTTCACCTCCAAAAACAGAAATTGACTCTGTATCGGGATAAATTTTGGTAGGAATTAAAGATTCATAGTCATTTGATGTTAAAGCACGGTTTTGAGACGCATAAATGCGTGGAGCATACTTTTTAATTGAATCTACAGACTCAATTGTAGCACCCCCAGAAGATTTTGTACCTGATGAAAGGAGTGATATACCTGATGTAACAACATATTCAGCTCCACTAAGATTATAAGTGATTCTACCAGCAAATTGGAACTGATTTATGCCATTTGCAGCATCTCCATTAGATACAATGTAGTTTGCAGTGATAAAATTACCATCTTCTAGTGCTTTTCCGAAAACATTGTCCCCAAAAAAGACTTCATACTGCTCATCTGCAGCTTCTTGAAGGTAAAATACGTTAGAATCGTTAGTAATATCAAAAAGACTGTCTTGTCTGCTATATTTTGTTGATGGAGCGAACTCAGAGTTGTCAGTTTTAACAGAAATCGTAATTAAATCAGTATCAATACCAATATTTGGCAAAATAAATTTTTGATTTGGATCTCTAGAACTATAAGTGAAGTTAGTTGTTAATAATGACCCTTCATTTATCCGAATATTGTTAAAAGATGCAGTATTATCAACAACAGGAACCGTTATATCCTCTGCAATTGAGAAAATATATGAAGCATTACCAAAATTACCAGCACTTGAAGCAACTGGTCCTTTTTTAAGTGTAATTGTAGATGGTCTAGGGATTATATCTGATGTATCTACGAAAAAACTAACAAAAGCTGTAGAAGATTTACGTGATTTTGGTAAATATCCAATATTTCGTGCTAGTGAAACAACATTCTCTCTTAATGTTGCACTATCAAGGAATACTTCATTTGATACCATGTTGGCATTATATGAAGTAATGTAGGTATTATATGCTAAAACGTCTAAAATTGTTGACAAGTTAGACCCTTCAAAGTCATAGTCCGTAAAATTGGCATTAGACTTTAAATAATTCTTAAGAGTTGTCTTAACTTGATCAAAATCAAGGTTAGAGAAATTAACTAATGGCATTTCTTATCCAGTCGGCTGCAAAACAAATTGTAATGATTGAGGTGGTACATCTACCCCTATAATTTGATAAGCGATAGTAACATCAAAACTGTTATTATCTGGGTCAGCATTTGCCCGAACATTCAACAACCTAACCCTTGGCTCATAATTACGAATAGAAGTTCTAATTTCTTCTTCTATTATATTTGCAGTTATTGAATCAACGTTCTCAAATAATGATTGAGATACTTTTGATCCAAAATTTTCATTAAAAAATTTCTCACCAGGCACCGTTAGTACAATATTGCGTAATGATCTTGCAATAGCAGTTGTATTTTTAAGGGCAATAAGGTCGTCATTCAGAGGATTAGTCTGAAATGACATGGATATATCCTTAAAACCTTGGCTTACCCTCTCTAACGGCATTAAAATACACTTATATTATATTTTATTTATGTTATTTTATTTAACCTTGTCCTCTTGTTCTTTTTTTAGCCTTATTACGAGAGGAAGGTGCATATTTTGTATGTTTTCCTCTGCCCTGACGAGTTTTTTTCGGTCTAGATTCAATTAATTGTTCACCATTTAATGTTTTTGCCATTTAACATCCCTCCGAATCATGTGTGTTTGTTTCATCCCATTCAGGATAGTGTGCGGTCTCTGTTCCGCTTCTTAAATCTACGTCTAATTGCTTCATCCGAGCAGCGACGGTAGGTTCTGTTGCTCTGATACGATATTGAACCGAGTCACGCTCCGAAAGTTCTGTTAGTATCGCTGCTGTTAGATCCCATAGATCTGTTGTGTTCTTATTCTTTAAGTGGTGATCTATCCACTCTTTAATTGCTTTATCTCCCATTAGATAATACGAGTTTTTTCGTGGCCAACTCTGATACGAGGATCACACCAAATTTCATAACCTTCTTCAAGAGCATCTAAACAGAATGATACGTCTTCGCCGCACATATCTTGTACTGCACCTGACTCAAAGACTTGCATCTTAGGAGCAAACCAAGGATATGGAAGTTTCTCAAAGACTCCTTTCTTAATACAAACCCAACCAAAACCTGTGTAGTCTACAGTGAATGGTTTCTTACGCTTACTGATAGATTCCACAGTTTCATGGTTCATAACTCCACCGTTCTTGCGGAAATCATCTTCTTCTAACCAGTGAGCAACAGAGGTAGTACTGCCATCTTCGGTAGCATACCATCCTGCAACTATTTCCTTCTCTTCTCCTTCTCCGTTATCTGCAAGATCTAGTAACTGCCAGAACTGAGCTGTATTAAAGACTATATCCGAGTCAATCCATATCTGATAGTCATACTCTAACTTACCATCCCAAGGTATTTGATCTGGCCCTCTTAATACATTTGCTCCAAGACACTTACATCTTGCAAAGTTTACCATTGATGAGTAATCCTGAGAGATCTGAATACTCATACCATTCTGAACAATATCAAAACATAATTGCACAAAGTTCTTTAAGTATACGTAAGATACTCCTCTACCTGGTAAACAAAATACTATCTTCTTTCCTTTAAATCTTTCTTTGATGGCAGGTATGTCCCATTCTGCTTTTTTACTAGGTTTGGGAGCAGTTGCCTTTACTGTAAATCCTTTGGCCATAATACGTTGTAGTTGTAATTCAATTCTACACTGGTATTATGTATATGTCAATATGAATCTTCTTCCCACATTGGTGTTTTTTGTATAACCTTACCTGGACCTCCGATTCCACACTTAGGCCCTAGTTTAATATATGAGATATCATCTTTATTATAATCTCCTCCGAGTAGGTCTATCATAACTTCAAGTAGTTCCCACTTCTCTTCAAATTCCTCTTCTTCTAGATTACAATACAATACTCTATCTTTTGCATAGATGTGATAGGTTGTAGTATCCAAAATTTTCATGGGCGATTTTTTTATATATGAAAAAACCTTATAGGGGGTTTTTAGTCCACCAAAAATTTTTTCATATTTTTATATCTCTCTCGCTTTGTCACCTCTGTAGGTTAGGGTAGTTAGCTATTTTTATAACGGCAACGCAACCCGCCCCCGATAACAACGAACCGCAACAAACTGCTGATTCACGGATATAACAATTATACCATATTACGCCCTTATGTGTCAACAACTGTGTAAACCACTGATTAACATTTAGTAGGCATAAAATAAGACCACTAAGTGTTAGTTAGTGGCCTCACAGTTGTTGTTAGTTATAGGACTGTATCTGCACCCTCCACAATATCATCTAGAACTGCTAAGATTTCATTGCCATTGTTTGCATTTTCAAGAAGGAATTCTGCGAATGTTCTTGATACAAACTGTGTTGCACTAACTGTCATTTTACTGTATAATATAAAGTGTAAATGAACAGTTTAAAGTCTTATTCGGGACTAATAAAAAAGGGGGTGTAATTTCCCCTTAGTTTATGTTAATTAAGAGAGGAAAGGTTCGTCTCTTGTTTTATCAAATACGGTCTGTAATTTAGCACCTACAGTATCAACAACCTCGGCATATTCGTCGTGGTCTTGAAACTCATTTAGTGCCATATCTATTACGTCCCATTGTTCATCAGTGAAGAAATTGCGAATGATTTGTAACTCTTTGACTGATGCATTTGTGATTGAATTTGTCATAATTAGTGAGATGAATTTGATGTGAGTTCTTTATATGCTTCTTCACATATTGCAGTATAACCTAAATGCTCTACGTCCCAAATTAGTTCGTCAGAGTAACAAATAGTGTTATACTTATCACATAAATTTAACTCAAACTTTTCACGATTGTCTTCATAAAATTGTTTCTCAACATCTGAAAGTGTGTTGAAGTTTCTATAAAGAATCTGTTTAAGTTTCATAATGGAAAAGATTTAGTGAAAGAAGTTGAACTTGCCTCCTCACTATAAGGACACTTTAAACGTCCCCCCTTTCTATACCCCACACACGAGGATTTGACAGGTTTTCGATATAACTTTCTACCTGCTCATCGTCCTCTAATTTGAATACTTTAGGCCACTCAATTTCATGTGGGTTAAAGTCATCAAAGACATCTAATTCTAACGTTATTCTATACTTAGTCTTTTGCCCGTAGATGTTAGAAACTGTCATGGGATTAGAGAGTTTGAGTGTTATAAACCATTATACAATCTCTTCGTGAAACTGTCAATAGTTCGCATGTATTATGTAGGATTGTTAATACTTAAAAAAGCAAATCCTCACAGAAAATATCTCCTTCCTCTTGACAATTACAGCGAGATTATGATATAATGCTCGCTTAGATCACTAAAGAAAATAACATTTAAAAGACATATTCCACAAGGTTTATAATAAATTGTGGAAAACGTGTGGAAAACAGGGTACTATTTATTAGACCATTTTAAAACGATAATTAACATAAAAGACCATAGTTTTCCACAGAAAGTATCAATAACTGTGGAAAACTTACTCAGTCAGACTATTAGTTAACTGTTGAATCTTTGCCCAATAAAATCTCTTATCCCCCTCTGAAGTATTCGGATCTGAGTAACATTTATTCAGCACATCTAAGGCATTTAAATGTTCATTAGATAAA
>VTLG01007736.1_pt1 | contig 31066 bp, 43 predicted proteins | sample 4694571 | NCBI WGS metagenome assembly VTLG01 (sample SAMN12604809, study PRJNA352737) | marine metagenome | biome: ENVO:00000447; feature: ENVO:00000209|ENVO:00000569|ENVO:01000036; material: ENVO:00002151; isolation source: viral sequences binned using virsorter ...
CTCTTTCACGGACCATACCAAAACCTTTACCATAAGGTAAATCAGCGATATCATCTACCCCTGTTTCCTTAATTACATCTTTTGCTGTCCATTCGACTAGCTTGTCGATTGTATCTAACGCAAAGATTTCATATTCATGTCCTTCTGATGCTTCTCTATAAAACTCCAGGAGTTCCTCTTTACTGTTTACTCCATGAAAATATCCTTCAAGCATATGGGAGCCAGATTCGGTATCTAGAACTAAACAATTGTTTAGTTTGCTTAACATAGTAGTTTTCCCGACCTTAGGCGCCCCATATAACAAGAGGATTTTAGGATTAACAGAAACAGGCTTGCGTTTGGCTTTTTTAAGTGCCATAAACACCTCCTATTTTGTCATTTTATTAGCTTGGTAATATACGATATTTAGACTGTATAACCAAGAGATAATCCCTTGAAAGTGAATAGAAATTCTTCAGGACATTCCTCTTCGGTTAATAGTCTTTTTACAGCATTGGAAATAAACGCTCCAGCCATATTAGAACAGTAGGAAGTCGCCTTGGCGTTACACGGGTCCTCAGAAGCATCTGCATCACTATACCAAGTATCTTTATATTTTTTAAGAGTTGGCGTAGTAATCGTATACTGTTGGTACTCCTCCGCTCCCATTCGCCCATCAATTAGGGCAAATGGCCTGTTACGCTCGGTTAACGCTGCAGTTGCGGCTTCAAGACGACTATCCATACTGTCGAAACCCAAAATAACGATATCGTCTTCGCTGAGAGGCTTGACGAATGCCGAGAACCGCCCTGGTTCTATCGTAATATCGCTATCTGGGTTAATCATTTTAAGGTGTTTGCTTAAAGCTTCAACCTTATTTCTACCTATATCTTTCCATACATAATGAGATACTCCAATATTTTGTATCTCTACTTTGTCAAGGTCATATAATACAAACTTATCTGCCCCCATGCGACAAAGCTGTGTAGATGCAGAGCTACCAATAGCCCCGCATCCAAGTATGTGAAAAATTTTATCTCCGAAGTCTTCGATTAGACCTCTGCTTCTTTCATTAATGAACAACTTGTACCTCCTTTTTATCTATATTTTCTAGAAAATCTTCAGGCCAATATTTATAAAGCACCATTTCAAGTTTAGTTTTATTTAAAAGTTTCATTTGCAAGTTATATTCTTTTAAACTTTTATTTATAACTTTTCTCATTTCTAAATAATCCTCATAAGTAGTAGTGCTTTCTAACAGTTTATCTTGACATCCTTCTATTAAATCATGAATAGGTTTTATTTTATCTTCTGGAATTTTATCCAAATCAACTTTATCATTTTCATGACCAAAGCCATTATTCCATTGATTAACCTCATCATCATCATCTATTCCCCAAAAACCCTGCTGTCCATTAGTATAAACTGTTCCATTTAAATGATGTGCATTAGTGACGGTTGTCACAAATTTATCACATAATTGCTTAACTTCAGTATCAAGCTTTTCATTTCTTTCACTTTCTTCTTCAAGAAAATTTAATTCTACATTTTCTTCATGTTTAAAAGGATAAAAGAATTGTATTCTTAGTTTATACTCTTGTTTAAGATTAACGACTAATGAAATAGAAAAATCTTGAACTCTATTTTCTAATATAGTAGCATCATCTGTTCCTGACCAAAAAGCTCCCATTGTATGATGGCTATGCCACCAGCAATGACGTACTTTATCACCATATTTACCTACCATTTTAGAATAATGTACAGCTAATGCTTCTTCTTCCATCTCACAATTGCCAGATGATATTTGTTGTTTAAGTATTACAGGTTCTTTTAAGATAAAATCTCCTTCTTTATCTTCAATTACTACTAACTGTCCACCAATTTCTGATTTAAATTGATGATATGCTGATTCAGCATATGCTATTACTTTATTCCAATCAGTTTTAGATATAAAGAATTTAGCATTTTTAGCCTCTTTATTAGAATTGGGCATTACTTTCTCCTTCTGTTATAGGTTGTTGTGAAGTTTCAGAATTACTATTTAGCTTTTCTTCTAATAATACTAAATATTCAGTATATTTAGAATCATTATTTGCTATTCTATATGAATTTATCATATGACGAAAATCTGCAATAGGAAGCTTTTCTTCTGCTAAATGAATACTTCCATATTTTTTACTTCCTATTGTGTCCCATAATTCTGAATTATGAATGCAGACACTTTCTGACCAAAAGATACGTTCACAAATTCTAAATATACAATACATAGCTCCAAGAATCATTTTACAATCCATCTCCTCTTCAGGAGCCATTGATTCTGTTAATATGTAGTTTATACTTTCTGTGTATATATCCCATGGTATATTTCCTGTGCCTTTTTCAAAAGCAAGAAATAATTTAAGAATTTCATCTCTATGTACATCTATTAATGAATGCGATGTAAGTATGCTCCACATATTTTTAAAATAAACTTTTAATATATCAATAGCAAAATTTTCATCAAATCCATTTTCTAATCCTGGTAATGGATAATTCTCGATTGATAATTCATTTAAAGCATCCAATAAAGGTTGAGGCATTTTTTGTGGATTTCTAGTTAGAAGTGTATGAAAATCACAACGCTTTCTTTTTTCAGTTGCTTCTTTTAATTGACAATTTTCACAAAATTGACCTAATAACTTTTCTTTTGAAAAACCATTATTAATTGCTTCACGACATTGTGCTACACTTGTACCTATATAAGATGTTATATCTGTTGTCCAGTCTAATGGCATTCCTAAATGATGATATTCTGGCTGATTTAAAGGACTTGTAGCTCCTAAATAATATGTTGAAGCCCATTTATTTAAAATAGCTTTTAAAGGACCCATCATACCTGAAGACAGATAGAAAGCTACATCTGCTCTAAAATCTCCAAAGCAAGTATTTCCCCATTGATATCCATATCTTCTATGATTATGAGCTTGTACAAAAGGATGCCTTATACTGGTTATATGAGGAAATTGGAAAGTATGATTACTATAATATCTAGTATCTAATAACTTTTCCGCAAAAGACATTGATTTAATAGTCTTTTTCTCAGTACCCACTTTAAGCTGCCTATAATTTAATACAGCATCATATAATGGTATTGTAAAACAAACAACTAATCCTCCATAAGGTATCATTGTAATTACTTTATCTTTTTTATAATAATTAATATCAATATTATTTAAAGGAATAATTATATTAATAAACCATCTTTTAGGATTTTTAGTCATATTATATTCTTTAGAAAGCTTTTCTAATTTATCATTTCTATAGCTTTCAAAATCAGTTATATAACCTTTTTCATTTATCATTGGATGAGAAGGATAGTCCCAGCTAGTTTGAAAATTCGTACAGCTATATGCACTACGTCTTGCTCTAGAAAAATAAGGTATTGAAGTTATATCAATAATCACATTTTCAGTTTTTTGTGTTAATTCATTTAAATATTCATCTAATATAACTTTACCTTCTTTTTTAGCTTCATCTGTATTTAGTGTTTGATTGCTTTGTCTAAATTCACGAAGTTTATCATCAATTCTAATTAACTCATTTCTCAAATCTTTACATTGAAATTGATTATATTTAGTTAATTTTTTAATAGTATTAGCGCCTTTAGGTCTTTCCCATTGGGGAAATAATGCATTAGTAACTTGACCTTTTAATCTTTCATAAGAACCAGGTCTCCATCTAGCATTTTCATTAAATTCAAGTTCAATATTATAAGTTCTACGAATTGCATCTACATATTTATAAAAATCACCTACTTTAGATAATTTTGTTGTATCTATAGTTGGTAATTGTATTAAGTTTAACTTTTCTTGCATAATTATCCTTTCGAATTATTCAAAGGGAGAGTAGAACCTCGAGTGCCCATGGGCCCAATGGGTCGGAACTCTCCCTCTGACGTTTGATTTATGAATAAACATTTCGTAACAGAGGTGCGGGGGACGGGTCTTGGTCGTGAGTAGTGTACGACACATGTATAAATACAAGTGGATTACTTCGTGACTCTGCCTGGTCATGCCGACATAATACTAGGAGTTTATTCGTACCAATTTCTAGGACTTATACCTGATTAAATTTTAATACTAATCTGGTATGCCTATAAGAGTTGGCTTATTTGCCACCTCTTTTACCGCCTACCACATGTGATACACGGTCATTATCATTAATTGGAGTAGAACCATCTTCTGATGCTACTACATCATTAACAATTACAGAACCTGTTAGGTTCATTTCTTCACGCAATTCTGCTACAGTATTTGCTGTAGTTTCAGTTGGCTGAGGTAGGCCACCACCATCCATAAATTTGATGATTTTAACCTCAACAGTTTGTGTTGTTACTTCACGTAATTCAGACATATTAATGTTCTCCTATTTTTTATTGTTAGTTAACTAGTTAATACAATGAAAATACCTGTTACTTTCATTATCATGATAAATCCAATGGCAGTCCATATACCGTTCCATAGGCATTTAACTATGGACTCCATCATTTTATTAAAATAAAAAGAGATTATTCTTTTCATTATACTAAATCTCCTATTTTATGAGCCCAATCTACTGGAATCTCTTTTTTATTATTTATACATTCTTCTAAAAAGCTAATAGGAATCAAAGCACCTATAGCAGTAGATAGAATCCAGGAGCTACCTATATTTACTAACCAATAAGCAGTGTTAAAATTCTCTTTTCGAGACAATTTCTTTCCAATATATTGCTCATAGTTATTCATTGCCATTGCAATAGTACCTGGGCTTTTATCAAGACTTACGCATCTTTTAATAGTCATTCGTGCTCTAGCTTTTCCAAGTCTTGATTGAAGTGCTTGTATTCTTCCTTTAGTTTGATGAGATATAGATTTAGCACCTTTTAACCATCTTTCACATTCTTGAACAGTATTAATCCTTACAGTATCTTCATGTAATGCTGTAAAAGCTTTATCATAGTTAATATGCTTATTATCTAAAATTATAGCGTGTACTTCTTTATGCCCTAATGCATGTAATGCAGCACATCTTCTATGTCCATCTACTACCCTATTTACTATTCTGCTAGGCTGTCCATTAACACAAGTTTTAATTCTCATTATAGTAATAGGATTATTTTGACCATTTTGAGCTATATTGTTAATTAATCTTTTTAATTTGTTCTTTTTTGTCCTAATTGTAGGATTTAAAGGACTAAAGTTTACCTCACTCAATTTTAATATTTTATATGTGAATTTAGTTTGAGGTATTTCTTTCTTTTTATTTACAACTGGTGAAAATGTTAACATATCTTCCCTTTATGATTTATACCAAATAGCATATAATTGCCTTTTGGTTAGTTTATTAGCTGTTGTTCGTCTAAATTTCTTATATTCTACGACCCAATCAACTAGTTGCCATTTATGTGAATATGGACATCCCATATTAATTCCTCCTAATTATTATAAGAGAGCAGTCTTCAACACCGTTGACTGTCAAGCTTGTTGTCTTAATCAGACCCCAATTCAAACCACTCTCTTATACTTGTCATCATTTACTTTTAGCGTTATTCAGAGCTTGACGTGAGGTTTGTACCACGCATCCACAAGCTAGAATCTTTGTATTCTTCTGGGCAGATAAGCACATCTACCCAGGTAGCTGACAAACTACAATATCCCAGATAGAGTCAATCCTATCATCGTTCCAATGTGCTTATTGGACAGTGCAATTTTATGAGAGAGACCACCTTTATGTCATGGTAACGAGTAGTGGTTTTAACCATAACTCTCTCAATTTAAGTGTCAATAAGCTTGACAATGCTATATGATATCATTGTAGATGGTGATACTTGACGGTATAATTGGTTGATATCTACCAATATAGCTTTGCTTGTTTTACACAATGGATTTGCACCATTCCCTCACAGAACCTAAGTTCTCTCTATCCTCGTTGCTCTCCCTCAAACCCGCAAATCTTTGAGGTATTCTGTTGCCAGGCTACCTCTTGCCCCGAATCTAATTCATTTATGCAATAGCATTTACGCCATCAGTACGTGTGCTCCTTAATACTTGACGATGTGCTATACGACTATTTTGTGCTTTAACAACATGAACACAACCTGTACGACTATCAATAATCATATATCGGTTGTCTTTGCGTACATTAAATGCCTTTTTTTGGCTCATAATAGCTCCTTTAACGCTAGTTAATCAATTAATCGACCTGTTAGTTGATATGATAATAAAATAAAGAATTTCAAGAGATTTCGCAGTGCACTACTTATACTCTTACCACTCTGTTGTTGAGCATTCTTTATGGCTGATAGTTTAGGACAAACCTAGCTGACCTCATTTCAACAGTACTATCTACAGGTGTATGGGATTCTTGCCCACCTGACTTGTCTTGTTTGGTCAATTATAAATTAAAATATTAACACTTTTCCAATTAGTTGTTGCTGTTGGTTATGTGTAGTAAAAAAAGAGAATACACCCCCACACATAGTATGCGGAGGTGCATTCAGGTCAAATGAACTGTTGATTACAAGTCTTCACCGTAATCATAAAGGTCATCTTCCGTTGGTTTATCAAACGGTTGACCGATGGAAAGCATAGGGTCGAACCACTTGCCGGTTTTTGGGTCTTGGCGAGGGGTCGATTGATGTTCAACAACCAAATGTGGCTTCCACTCCTCCACAAGACGTTCTATCTCTTGGAGCTGAGTGGGAGTTACGTTTGGGTTTTTAACATAAAATCCCTTACGCTTTCCGTTTGGATTAAAATTACGTGGTAATTGCCCAACCACCTCACCGGCTTTTGTTTTTTCGGTGAGTGGATTGATGGCACGTAATTTATCCATTAAGGCTTGAAATTTCTTCTTCATAACGTTTCTCCTTATTAATAAGTAATTTTGAGCGTGTGTATTGACACTTGATAATACATTATCACAGTGGCAGGTTTATACACACAATAAGCCTGCAAGGCGAGAGGGGGATTGTGACGAACTCACACGGAGGATTTACAAGTGGCACGAGAGGAGCGAGTGTTGTGACGTTAAGGAACAAGGGTCAACGCAATTGAACTTTCAACACCTGTTGACCCCCACGCCCGTAAATTCGAACGGGTGGGGAGTGGTGTATATCACGTACACCCATTCTACGTATAATTTTTGAAATTTGCTTTAGAACACGTTATTTTCCCTTCAGATATCGTATATTTACCTTATGAGAGGCTTGATAAATAAAGGCGATTTATTCCAATTCGCACGTTGGATAAACTTATTTGTTGGAATTTTTAATTTATACCTTTTTACACTAGGAGGAGGACTTTTTCTACTTGGACTTGGCTCTTTAAACATAGGTGTATGGGTTTTTAGTAGAAAGAGTTCTTAAAATTTTTTAAAAAAAATTCTTGACTTATATAGGTTTTTGGTTTATTTTACTACGTAGTATATAACTACGTAGCTAAAGTAAGTATTACTACGTAAAAGGACTACGTTGTTATTGCTACGTATATTGCGTAGCTACTTATTAGTTTTCTGGTAGTGTATACTAAGCTTTAACGTAGCTACCTAGGATATTACATATTGCTTTATATGCTCTATTTGTTTTATATTACATGGTGATTTTCCGTATAAAATGAGAGGCTTATGAGTAAATTAGACCAATTAGACCAGATGTACACTCAAATGATAGTTAATATAGCTGATAGATATAAGCAAGAGACTTTATATTTAGAAGAAATGATGGACAGGATAGCTTATCATGAGTCTAGAAGAGACCCTTTGTGTAAACAGCTTGGTGGAGGACCAGGTAGGGGTCTATATCAGTTTGAAAAAGGCCCAAATGAGGGTGGTGAGACTGCTATGAATAGATTATTACGCTGGTTTAAGAACAATCAAATAGATGCGCCAGATTGGACGCATATTTCTACTAAATACGGAGTAGATGCTACAGAAGTACCTAGATTAGGTCAAGATATGATGTTTTTAGGTAATGTTAGATACCATCCGAGAGCTTCATTTAAAGGACTTGACATGAAAGGATTACCGCTTTGGTGGGCTAAATACCATTGGGCAGGCCCTGACCACCAGGCAGAAGCTAGGATTAAAGCTTTTAACTCATCAATGAATTATTATCCAGGAGTAATGGTATGATAGAAGGTTTACTAAAATATAATGTTGCAGATGCTGATGCTACAGGAGTAGCTCATGATAATATAGATGAGATACTTGCCGGAAATAGAAAGGAAACTTTAGAGAAGGATATTGCAATGCATGGCAGTATAGGTCCTACTCCTTATATTCAAACAGAAGAAGGTCAACAAGCTCTTATGGATATAGTTATGGGCAGTGCAGGTCCAGGGCTTGCAATAGGCAGAGTATCTAAAGCTAGTGTTACTGGAGGGCAATCTATAGGAGAGGCTCTTAAATCTTGGCTTAAAAAACATAAAGGACAGAGTTCTCCTCCTTCACATATCCCTACTGACATGGCACAACAATGGCATATGACAGGGAAGATGCCTAAAGGCGCAATTAAAAAGGCTGAAGATATGATGGAATCTGTTCCGCCAATGCAAGTTCCGTCGGTAGATAAGATTATACATGAAAATAAATTATCTAGAGCTCAATTAGCATTAATGAAGATTCGTGAGAAAGCTGGTATGCCTTTTCAACCTTTTCACTGGGATAAAGGCCACCATATGTATAAACCTGAAACTGCAGATGAAGTTGTAGATGTTATTACAGCCTATTTAAATAAGACTAAAAGAAACTAATAAATAGTGTTTAATGTATACTATCAATATCAAACATAAAGGTGATACAGAACCTACTACTTATACCATATATCGTACTCAGGAAGCTGAGAAAGAAAATATCGAATTTAAATATTGGAAAGATGCGAAAACAGGCGAATATGCTGTATCAGACGATAATTATGTTGCTAAGGTTATTAGCAGACGTGAGTATTCAGGTAATAGGGGTTTTTCTAACATTTATTTGCGTTTTCCTTGGGGTTACACGTTTTTTACTCCGAAGTATCCGTCAAAAAAGCTTAATGTTAAAGGCAGAAAGACTAATACGACGTTTACTGGGAAAAGCTATATAGAAGTGCAATCAGGGCAAGATAAAATGAAGAATCTTGCTAGTATGTTTGCAATAAAACCAGATTATGACTTAGCTATTGAATGGGCTATGGGAGCAGTCACAGATAGTGAAAGACGTAAATGGAAACGAACAATGAAATCGGAGGTTTTTAAGAGGATGGTTAGAGAAGAAAAGCAAAAACTATTGCAAGACCATGAGCTTACAGAGGATTATACCTTTGAACTTATGAAAGAAACCATAAATATGGCTAAAGATAAAAAAGATATTTCTAATCTAATGAGAGCTGTAGAGAATTTACAGGAGTTACATGGTATGAAAGATAAAGATATGGTTAAAACTGTAGATAAATTAGAGGTTGGTAGTGCTACTAGGTTAATAGATGAGCTTAGAGAAGAGGAGCAGAATCTTATAGCAACTAGAACTACTATAGAGCCTAAGGAAGAAGATGAGAGTGTTAGTTCAGAAGACAATAACTAAAGAGGAGGCTAAAATATTAATGGAAAAAGACAATATTAACTTTGAACATCCAATAATAAAGAAAATTATAAAGAAATGCTCTAAATATACTAAAAGAACCTCTGTATCTGCACCTAGTTACCTTAGTATAGATTCAGGTAAGAATGGTCACACATGGCATAAAGATACAGGAACTTCAAATCATATGCCTTGGTGTAATTATGGACTTAGTACGTTATTATCTTATCCAGAAGATGATGGTTTGTTTAAATATAAATCTCCAGAATTATCCTATACACAAGCAGAACATTATTTAAATACTATTGTTCATAGTAGCGATGAATATCATATGGTAGAGCCTTCAAAGAATAGAACTGTTTTACTAATGTTTTTAGCATGATGTCATCAGCTCAAAAATCAAAGATGGAAGAGATAGATAGAAGGTTAACAGCCTTAGAGGAAAACTCTCATCCTCCAGTTAAATGGGAAGAAAAAATTAAAAAAATAAGACTAGAGCTTGATAATTTGTATAAAAAATTAAAGAGAGGTGGAAATGGACTTGGATAGTATTTTAGGACTAATTGAGCAATATGGACTGCCACTTATTCTTTTATTAGGTGCAATTTACGCATTATATAGATTTATGGTATTTAGCTTATATGAGGTTAAGAATGAATTTGGGCGTAGACATGAAGCTAATGCGAAAGCAATGACTGATGTTAAAGAGTCATTAGCAGAAATTAAATCAGATATAAAACTCTTAGTAGCATTTATTAGAGAAAAATAATATAATAATGGATTATGAAGAGCAATATGAAAGAAAAAAAGTATATGAAAAATTATATAAGAATATGGCTCTTTTTGGACGAATATGTTTCCCAACTGCTCTTAGGAAGGAAATCCCGCCTTTTCACCATGACATTTATAAGAACTTGGCGAACCCTGATGTTAGTAGGGCAGCTATTGCTGCTCCACGGGGTACTGCGAAGTCTACAACAACTAGTTTAATATATCCGCTCTGGAAAGCTGCATTCAAGCGGAGCGATGAAGACCTCTTTATCGTAATCATCTCTGAATCACAAGCGCAATCAATCAACTTCTTATCAAGAATCAAATTTCATCTTAATCATTCTGAAAAATATCGGGAATTATTTGGAGATTTAGGAGCGGGGACTGCGAAACGTTGGACCAACACTGATATAGTGCTAGGAAATGGCACCAGGATTGTCGCAGTTGGAACAGGACAGCGTGTTCGTGGCTTTATCGAGGGTGATACAAGACCTAATTTGATTATAGTAGACGATTTTGAATCTGAATTAAATGCCTTTACTGTAGAAGCACGGGTTAAGAATCGTAGATGGATGACTGAAGCTGTAATACCTTCTCTATCAGATGATGGAAAGATAGTTATGATTGGAACGGTAATATCAGAGGATTGCTTTCTTTATTGGGTTAAAGATAGTTCCGCTTGGAATGTGCTTTGGTATGCAATAACTAATGAAGATGGTAATTCCATCTGGCCTGAAAGATTTCCACATGAACGAATAAAACAAATTGAAGAAGAATATCGTTCAGTAGGAAACATTAATGGGTTCTATCAGGAATATATGAATATAGCCCAAAGTCCTGATAGTGCCCCTTTTAAGCCTGAATGGATGAAATTACATCATTATGATTATGAAATTAAAGATGGGCAAGGATGTATGGTTAGAACCGTAGGAGAAGAGGAAAAGGTTATACCAGTCGAGGTATATGGAGGAGTAGACCCTGCATCAAGCTTGTCAATGAGGGCTGATTACTTTGTCGTTGCGATGATTGGAATAGATGCTGAAGGGAATCATTATTGTGTAGATGTATTTAGAGATAGAGTGTCTCCCGAAAAACAGCCCTCAAAAATTATTGAAATGTTTAAAAAGTATAGACCAAGAAGAATCAAAATAGAAACAGTTGGTTATCAAGAGGCTTTAAGAACAGCGGTCAGGGAGATAATGAGAGAGGAAGACTTGTTTATACCTGGTCTTGAGAAAGGTGTTAAACCCAGGACACGAAAAAGCGAAAGGTTACTCTCCTTGGTTCCTATGTTCGCTAAAGGTTGTTTTTATTGGCGCCCTCAAGACCTAGAGCCTCAAAAAGAGTTTATGTCTTATCCAAAAGGAAAACATGATGATGTAATGGATGCTATATGGACAGCATTAGATGGAGCAAAGCCTTGTAGGAAGAGAGAATGGATAGAAAATTCAACAGATAATACAATTAAGAAAAAAATCCTTGATTGGATGACCTTATAAGTCGTAAATTACAGCTATGTCAGACCGCCCAAAAGCTGAACCTTCACAAGATTCTAATGAATTTATAGACGAGACTCGTCATCTTTTTGATGTTTATAGCAAGGAGAGAGATAATTGGGCTAAACATGCTAAAGAAGATAAAGAATTTAGATTAGGTAGGCAGTGGACTAAAGAACAAGAAGAGGTTCTTTTAGCCAGGGGGCAGGCTCCTATCGTAGTTAATCGAATCCATCCTGCAGTTGAAGCTGCAAAATCAATGCTAACTGCTAATAGACCTTCATTTAGATGTGCTCCAAGAGAAGATTCTGATAACAAAGTAGCACAAATACTTTCCAATTTACTTGCATATATGTATGATATATCTGATGGTACAACAGTAGTACGACAAGTTGTTGATGATTACTATACCATGGGAGTGGGATATATCAATGTATATCAAGACCCAATGATGGATATGGGCAAAGGGGAAGTATGTATTCATGATGTCGACCCTATGGATGTTTATGTAGACCCTAATTGTCGAAGTAAATTCCTAGATGATGCTGAAAATATTATTGTTTCTCGCATGTTTACTAAAGAACAGGCGGTCAAGATGTATCCTATGTACGAGAAGGCAATAAAAAATGCAAATAGCGACCAAAGATGGGATGAGGTAAATACGGGAAGAGCAGATAATGATTTTGCAGCAACTTTTCCAGAAGATGTTAAGGAAGTTACCGACCAGGAATATATTCGTGGCTATGAACGTTATTTTAAAATTATGGTTGATAGATACCGTGTATATGAAGCTTTTTCTCAAAAAGAAGATTTATTAGATGAGGATAAATTTCAATTATACATGCAGCAACCAGCATGGCTTTTAAATGAGCAACAGGTTCTTACTGATAAAAACCAAGTTGAGCAATTAGTTCAACAGATGCAAATGCAAATGGAAGCAGAGCGTTCTCAAAAAGCATTACAAATGACAGCTCAAGGAGAAGACCCTAATACTATATTACAAAAACCTTTACCAGAGATACCAATTAGAGAGGTTACATTTGCTGAATTAGCTGAAATGGGATATATAGAGGTTGTTCAAGTATCGGTGAGAAGAATAAAAATGTGTGTTATAATGGGTGATAAATATTTATATAATAGAATATTGCCAATTGAGCAATATCCTATTGTTCCTTTTATGAATATACACACAAGAACACCTTATCCTACTTCAGATGTAAGGATGGTAAAAGGAATGCAAGAGTTTATAAATAAAACTCGTTCTTTGATAATAGCTCATGCAACTACTTCTACTAATGTTAAGATTCTTGTACCTGAAGGTAGTGTAGATATGAAAGAGTTTGAGGAAAAATGGTCACAACCTGGGGTAGCAATATCATATGACCCTACTGACGGTGCTCCAATGCCTGTCCAGCCAAGTCCTCTACCAAATGAATTATATAATAATGAACAGACAGCCAAGTCTGACATAGACCATCAATTGGGTTTATATGAAATGATGATGGGTAACTCTAAAGCTGCTCCTCAAACATATAAAGCAACCATCTCTTTAGATGAATTTGGTCAACGTAAGATAAAATCAAAATTAGCAGATATTGAAGCCGGCTTAACTAGAGTAGCACAAATAGCCATACCTTTAATGCAACAATTATATACAACAAGAAAGATTTTTCGAGTTATACAACCTAATAACTCACTTAGTGAATATGTGGTTAATAAGAAGCTTGTCGATGACAAAACAGGTGAAATACAGGTAATCAATAACATTACAATAGGAAAGTATGATGTCGTTTATGTAGCAGGAAGTACTTTACCCTCAAATCGTTATGCTGAGCTTGAATTTTACATGGACGCATACCAGAAAGGTATTATTGATAGACAAGAAGTTCTTAAGAAAACAGAAGTTTTCGATATGGAAGGTGTTATGGAAAGAACCGATATTATCGGAAAACTACAACAACAACTTCAAGGTGCTCAAGAGCAAATTAAAAAGCTTCAAGGGGACCTACAAACTCGAGATAGGGAAGCAGTTAATCTGCGGAAAAAAGTCGAAGTTGAGAAGTTTAAAACAGATTTGGATTCTACCTCTAATAAAGCAAAGGCTGCATCCACATTGTTTGAAAGACGTCTTGACGACGAAATGTCCTTGCTTAAGCGTGATATCGCTATAGCAACTAAACCTGACTCAACCCCTTCTGGACAAAAAGGGCAGTCATAATAAGGAAGAATACAATGGAAGAAAATAGACCAGATACCCCTCAATCAACTGAAGCTCAACAACAAGTAAACGCTTTTGATACAGAAGCATTAAATACTTTTGGAGCTCCAGCTCAAGAAGGCTCTGCAGATAATAATTTACCCGTTGAAAATGCGTTTTTTAATGCAGAGGAAGAAAAGACAGAAGAAGCCCCTCAACAAGAGCAGGTTCCAACTGTCGAGGAAAACCTTACACAGGATGCTAAGAACGACAAACGTCGTTACCAATATTGGCAATCACAAGCAGCTAAGCGAGAGAATGAGTTAAAACAAATGCAAGCTCAATTGGAAAAAATCCAACAAGCTCCAGCACCCACTCAGGCTCCTGTAGAGCAACCAGCTAAAACTGTAGAAGAATTTCCGCCACCTCCACCTGCGCCTAAAAAACCACATCGGTACTCTCGAGAAGAGGCGTGGTCTGACCCGTCTAGTGAGAGTGCTAGATATTTAGATGAAAAAGAATCTTGGGATTCTGATATGAGTCAATATAATGAACTAAAACACCAATATGACCTTGCCTTAATGCAAGAGAAGCTTGATGAACAAAGTAATTTTCTTAAAGCTCAAGAACAAGAAAGACGTAAAAATATAGAAAAAGGACGTCAAGTTCGTGAAATTACTGAACATGTGCAAGGACATTATGGATTAACTCCAGAGGAAACTAGTGAATTTATAAGAACCATGTCTAGTCCAGAATCTATTTCAATGGATAATCTTGTTCAATTATTTCGTATGAATAAGGCTGGTGCCCAGCAGACAGTTCCTTCGGCAGGTCCTAGTGAGACATTTCAACAAAATAAAAATGCTCAACAGATACCTTCACCTATGGGAGTTTTGCCTGCTCAAGGGAATCAACCTCAGCGAAGTGATGAAGACTCGATTATGGATGATTTAATCAACACTCATAAGTCTAAGAATCCTTGGACTTAAGGGTATAATTCTGTAATAAGGAGAAATAATAATGGGAACATTTTATTCACCGAATGCAGGTGTCGCACCTCAAGGGGTGTCAATTAATGATAATAGACGTATCTTTAATTTTGGAGAACGTGTATCTGAATTAGCACCTCAGCAGTCTCCTTTCTTCGTATATCTTTCAAAAGTGGCAAAGAAAGCGACTGATGACCCTGTATTCAAATTTCTAGAACAAAGACATCAATGGCAACGACGTGGGTTTGAAGTTCAAACTGGCGATACAATGGCTGATGGTGGCGCAATAACTGCTAATGGTAGTGCTACTTTAGCAGCTGATGAAGACTTCGTGCTTCATTGTAAATATGACAAATATGGTAAAATATCTTCAAGTGCATCTTGTAACTTTATTTTACCTGGCATGGTAATGGCTGTTAAAGCTGATGATGGCGTAGTTTATAAGTTTCTTATAGATTCTTCTGCTACTTTAACTTCAAGTACATCTAGTTATTCAGCTGCTTCACCTGCTGCTGCTCAAGTACATCATGATACTGATGGTGTAACTACTGTAAATGCTGAAGCATGTATTGCTCTTCAAGATATTCCTCAAGATACTGTTTTTAGTGCTGGTAATAAAGGAATGATGATTGGTAGTGCATGGGCTGAAGGTAGTACTGCTCCTGCTGGCTGGGAAGATGCATTATTCGATAGAGAAGGTTATTGTCAGATTTTTAAAACTGCAATGAACTTATTCTCTGGTACAGCAATGGCAACTAAGTATCGTGGTATTTCTGATGAATATAAACGTGTATGGACTGAAAAGTTAATGGAGCACAAAATGGATTTAGAGCAAGCCTTTTTATTTGGATTAGGCGCTTCTGGTCTTGATGAGCAACAAACAAGTACAGGCCCTATTCGCTATACTCATGGAATATTGCCTTACACTGAAACTTACGGAAAAGTATATAATATGAGCTATGCTTCTTCTGGATATGATGCTTTCTTAGATGCAATGGAAGATTACTTTGCACCAGAAGGTGGAAACTCAGGGAATAAACTTGTATTAGCTTCACGTAAGATTATCACTTACCTTAATAAACTAGGAGCTGGTTCATTCTTAAATAATTCAGTTGGTTCTTCACAGTATCGTCTGGATGTTAATAATGTGCCTGGTTCTTTTGGACACCAAGTAACTGTAGTTAACACTATCTATGGTAATTTGCATTTTGTTCAAGAGCCTCTACTTAGAGGTCCTTGGGAAGATTATGCAGTTTGTGTAGATATGGCTAATGTTGCATATCGTCCTCTTTCAGGTAATGGTATAAGTCGTGATACTTTTATTGAAACTAACATTCAAGCTAATGATGAAGATGGAAGACGTGACCAGGTTATTACTGAAGCTGGTCTAGAAATATCTCTTCCTGAAACTCATGCAGTCTTGAAATTTTCATAAGGGGGTATAGAAATGGCTTGGACAAAAACAACTAAAGGGAAGTCAATACTTCTAACAGAAACTGTTACTATTGCAGATTCTGGTGGCGCAAATGCAACATATATTCCAACTTCAATAATTCCTAATGATTTGATTGATTGGGAAGATAAAAAGTTTTCTGTTACTTTAAAGGTTACAGAAACTTCTGCGACTGATGGAGATGTGGATGCTTATGTGCAAACATCAGCTAATGGTTTAACAACAGGAGATGTTGTAACACCAGGTAGTGGTGCTCATCCTAATTGGATAAATTCAGTAACCTTAAATTATACTATAGATACATCTGCTGCAAGTGTTGCTTCATTAGAAGCTGATTGTACAAATATCTATGGTCCTTTTATGCGAATCTGGTTATTTACCGATGGAGCAGACATTCAAGATGCATGTTCTATTGAGGTATCAGTAGCAGGGGTTGTTGGAACTGAACAATCAGGAATGGAACAGACTGATATAGGTGGTGTAGGTGCTGACCCTTCATAAATAAGTAACTGATGATAGGGGTAGTTAACTCTGCCCCTTCATCTTAAATAAGGAGAAAAATATGGCATTATTTGGAAGCGATTGGAGCACTTATTCTGACTTAGCCTTAGCAGAAGCTACAATAGAAGCTGCTGGAGCTACTGATAGGTTTGGTCCTTCTATTAATGGCTCTGGTACTAAAGGTACAATGGGGCATTTCTGTTATTTTGAAATGGATGGGAATACAACTGATGATTATACGAAACCATTTGATTTTCCAATAACTGGAGATTTTACTATTGTTATTAATGCAACGAAAGTTAATACTGATGCTTCAACAACTTTAGATGTAAGTGTACAAGGCTCTGTTGATGGTAGCAATTATGTAGAATTAGCAGATAAAACAGCTATATTGCAAGACTCAGACGGTACTATTGATACTGTGATAAAAATGGCTGTGTATGATTATGATGCAAAAGGCAGAATGCCTTATATGAGGCTTGGAATAACAGCCGCTACACCTTCAAATTCAACTATTGTAATTGCAATTATTCCTCATTAATGAGCATTTTTAAAGATAATTATAATGTTTATGGAACTTCTCCACATTGGAACTCTTCTCCTTGGACAAATTTCTTTTATAAACCTGTATCAAGGTATATAGATGAAACTTCTGGAGATGATGTTCAGCTTAAAATGTGGTGTTGCCAACCAGAATGGATTGGTACAGAAATTTTTATTCAAGCAGCTCATGATACAGGAACTGGCGGAGACATATTAACACGGATATCTTATCCTGGTGAATCATTGGTTAATATTGAAGGGGACGATTATAGATTTGGAGTGCAAGCTTCTGGTAAAGATACCTCAGAATTAGCTCATGATGATAGAACTTTAAAGCATTGGTTTCTTCCTGGAATAGCTTTACAATTGCCAGATGGAACGCATGCTACAAGTACTATCACTCAAACAACTAAATGGAGTTATACTCCTACAGATGCTGATTTAGGGGAAAAAGTATTTGATGGAGGTTTGCATTGTTGGGTGAAATTTCCATATGATACTGTAGCTGATGGAAGTAGTGATGCAGAAAAATATGTCTATACAAAGCCGGTGTCTACTTCTGATATACAGTTAGGAGAATTTCTTTTTATATGGAATAGCGCTGGACATCAAGTTCGACGTGAATCTAATGCTTTAGGAGTAAATAATGCTTTTACTGTAGAAATGCAATATAGTTCTATAAACAATCCCTCTGATTCAGATTGGGTTACAGAAGAAGCTTTAATATTGAACGATGTAGATATAGAAGATAATACTGGAAATGGAAGCAGTACTGGAGTGAATGATAAATTTATGATGAGAAATTTGCTTATTGGGGCAAAAGGAACAAGACAAGTTAGATTTAAAATGTATAATCCTAATGGGTCGTTTACTGAATGTAGAATGTTAAGAAGTCAATTTATTAGGATATCACTATATCCTACAATAACAATGTAAAAAGGAGATTAAAATGTCTGGGAAAAAAGATATACAACACATTAATTTAGTAGGTGGAAGCTCTGCTTCTCCATCTCGTAAATCAAAAAAAGCAAAAATAGCTAAAGCTCGTAAAAAAGCTGGGTTAGTTAGAAAAACACAAGTTACTAGAAAGTCAATAAGGTCACGTAGATAATGAGTAAAAAGGTTTATAGTACTTCAGTAGGAAATCCTTGGCAATCTGATACAAGTTATGAGAATAATAGGCGTAAACAGAATACTAAAACACCTAAGAAGAAAAGGAAGTAAATGGCTTGGAATGGAAACTTTAAAGAAAGGATAGAAGACCTAGCTGGTAGTATCTCAGATACTAGTGCCGTAGAACAATGGCTTAAAGATGGTTGTCATGAGGTTTTTCGTCGTGTTGGAGCTATAGGCAATCCTGGTGAAATAAGTAAGTTTACTACTAGTAGCTTGTCAAGCAGTAATGCTATAGATGTTTCTGCTTTAAGAGATATTTCCTCTGTAGTTAGAAATGGCGTAGCTTGTATAGAAGGCACTTTTGCGTTAAAAAATAAATATTCAGACGCAGACTCTTTATACTATCCTACAAGCTTGACACCTGTGTATTATATTGAAGGGCAGACTCTATATGTTTATCCAGCTCCAACTTCTGCGGAACAAGCAGAGTATAGATATGCTGCAGAATATGTTCTTACGAATTGGGATAGTAGTATATCTTCAATCGCTAATTTTCCTGTAAAGTACTATAGAGCTGTTATGTTATATGCTGCTACTCAATTATTACATCGTAAAATGCTTGATATTATCACAGTTGACCCTAAAATAAATATTGTGCCTATGGAACCTCCTTCATTGCCTGCTTTGTCAGTAAGTGAAGCTGGTGCGAATACTATAAAAATATCAGATTTAGGAACTGCTCCTGCTTATGGATATAATGCAAGTACTGATTTGGGCAGTGTTGCTACTTATATAACTGATGAAGATACAGAATTAGCAACTGCAAAAATTGCAGAGATTAATACTAGAATGCAGGATTCATTAAACACTTTTAATGACGCAAATGCTGAATATCAAGCTATGATTACTCAGGCTCAAATGAATGCTTCTGCTGAAAAAGAAGATTATGCACAAACATTAGCTAAATATAATGCTGAAATATCTGATTATTCAGCTCAAGTAAATGCTGCTGTTCAGGAGTATACTATCAAAGGTCAAGATTATCAATGGCTATCAAGTACATATGCTAGAGTCAAAGCAGAATATGAAGGTTTTTATAGCGCTCAACCTCAACAACCAGGAGCGTCTTAATGCCTACTTATAAACTAGTCTATAAAAATGGGGTAACTCCACAGGAATATTTGACAGAAAATTCTAAATGGTATCTTGATAGCGATATTGATAGAGGCTTATCAGGGATAGGAAGTATTACTTATTCTACACGAAGCTATTCAGAAAGCTCTATAACTACATCTCCCTCTTCATTAGGAACAGGTCAAGATTTTTTATATTTAAAGAATAATTCTGATTCTATCAATGATATACTTTTTTCTTTAGATGGAGGAACTAATTATTACTTCACTTTAAGTCCAGGAGAATCGTTTGCTAGTAAACTTTCTACAGATGCTACAATTAGCGTAAAAAGTGAAGGAAAATCTAATATAGAGTATTTTATCGCAACATAATGGCAGATAATAGACAAATAATAGCTTCTACGAATTTTTTATCTAAAGAGGGAAATACTTTAGAAGATGGAACTGTAAAGTATATTTATGATTCTAATGTTAAGAGTATAAAGGGTTCTAAATTTACTTTTACAGATATGGCAGGTACTCAAGATGATGATAGCGCATGGTATAATAGCACATCTATTAATGGTACTGTTCAGCTAAAAGCATCAGATTCAATTTTAAAATTTTGTTATATAAAAAATTTAAGCAAAACGCTAGATTTGTCAGTTTCTATAGCTGGGAATACTCAAAGCTCTTGGAATACTGAAACAGAAACATGGAATCTTCAAGAAAATGGATGGAATCCAGGATTTTATATGGTTATTCCTGCTGGAGCTAGTTTGTATTTTAGAGGAAATGGAAAAGAAAAATGTGAAAAGGTCCATGTGTATTCTTCTGGGGCTTTAGTAATAGAATATTTAATAGCTAAATAAATTAGCAAGGGAGTTTTAATATGTCAAGTTTAAAAGACCAAACGATAACATCAACATATGACCAGCTCATAAAGCGTCAAGATACATATAGTGCTACTAATAGTAGATTAGAAGTCATGACGGATTCTGCAGTAGTAGCAAATACAGCATTATATCTTGACATGACTAATCAAAGACTTGGCGTAGGAGTATCTGGTCCTCAAGCAACACTTAGTGTTGGCTCGGTTAATACGCTTTTAACAGATGCTACTACAGCAGTAGGCACTACTGGAGCAAATATTCATATAAATGAAGCATCTAAATATGCTGCAGGTATTAAAAATGCTAATGCTTCAGGAGATGGTTTATTGATTCAAGCTGGAGACGCTTCGGATGATTATGCTTTAAGAGTAGAGGATTATGATAGTGCAAATGACTTACTTATAGTCAGAGGTGATGGTAATATTGGTATTGGGAGTATTGATGCAAATAGAACTGGACTATCTAATGCTCGAGTTTTAACTATTGAAAATACTGATACATCTTCATCAAGCACAGGGGCAACGATAGAATTGTCAACTAAAGAAACTAATGCTAATGGTATGACGGTAGGCCAAATAATAGCGCATGTTGAAGATAATCATGGAGACCATCAAAGAATTGCTCAAATAGCATTTCAATCAGATGGCACTACATCTGACGAAAGAGGTGGCAGAATAGATTTTGATGTCAAAGCAGATGATGATACTTCAATAGGAACTAGAATGACTATCAAAGAAGATGGTAAAATAGGAATTGGTACAACCGCACCAAGTGCTACTCTTGATGTATCTGCTAGCGCTGGAGGAAGTTTAACTATTAGTCGATATGAAGCTAGTGACGGTATTACTTCTGGAGAAAGGCTAGGAATACTTTATTTTTCAGGTTCAGAAAATCAGGGTGCAGCTGTAGGAGAGGGAGCGGCAATAGAAGCTAAATCTACTGATGCTTGGGCAGTAGGAAGTCATGAAGGAACATCATTACACTTTCATACTACAGCAAATGATACTCATGGATGGGCTGAAAGAATGGTTATTCAGCAAAGTGGTTATGTTGGTATTGGTTTTAATGACCCCAGTGCGCAATTGCATGTAAAGCAAACTGCCGTTGATGAGGTTTTATATATAGAGTGTAATAGTACTAGTTATGATTCTCAGAATATGGAAGATAGAAGTATGGCTGGAGAAGATGATACAGCAGGCGCATCTTTTTTCATTTATAGAGATAGTAATGATAATAAAGCTAAAATAACAGGAGCAGGAGTAGTCTCTGGAGATAGTAGTTTTGCTAGCCCTACATCAGATTATGCTGAATATTTTGAAACTGCTGATGGAAAAAGCATAGCTGTTGGTACTAGTGTTATAATGGAAAATGGAAAAATTAGAGCTGCAAAAGATGGCGAAACTCCATTTGGCATTATTAGGCCAGTAGGAACTTCAAGTGTTGTAGGTAATAGTCCATGGTCATATTGGAATAAAAAATATAAAACTGATGATTATGGAGTACGGTTAAGAGAAAGCTATACCCATGTAGAATGGACAGATTCTTCTACTGGAGAATTTCATAGTTATCATTCCGATAGAGTTCCTAGTGGTATTAGCGTTCCTGGCGATGCAGTAAGAAAAAATAAAACAAGGTCAGTTTTAAATCCAGATTATGACTCATCAAAGAAATATAATGATAGAGAAAGTAGAGATGAATGGCAAATAGTTGGACTTTTAGGGCAGGTTGAGATAACTAAAGGACAGCCAGTAGCATCATCTTGGATTAGAATGGGGGCAGTATCAAGTACTGTAGAAATGTATTATATATTTCCATGTCCTCAAGTTATTAAATAAAACCAAGGAAAAGTAAATGTTAGAATTAAAAGTAATAGAAAAAAGGTTGCAAGAAATACCTGCTCAAATAGAGCAAATAATAGCCGAAAGAAATCAATTATTGGGCTATAAGCAAGCTTTAGAAGATAGTAAAAAATCTATAGAAAAGAAAAAAAATGACACAAAAACAACTGATTGAATTAATACAACAGCATCATCCTGGAATAGGTGAAACAGAATTAAGACTTCAGCTTAATAGAGCTAAAGATGATTTTTGTGCTAAAACAGAAATTATAGTAAATTCATGGACTCAAACTTCTGTTGCAGGGCAAAGATATTATCCTTTAGCTGATGAAATTTTACGAGTTAAAGAAGTCCACGTTAATGATGTTTCTATTCCTAGATTAATTGGTAAGCCAATTATAGAAGATGATGAATATGATGGGGCTACTGGACTATCTAATGGCTCAACTTCTAGTAATGATAGATATTGGTATATAGATGGAACTAGAATTGGTATAGTTGAAAAAATCAATGGAGTAGTAACTAGAGATGATAAACAATCAAATTATCAATCTATCTCTGCAGAAAAAGAACTACGAATTATTGCAGTTGCTAAAGATACAGATTTTAGTGATAGCTTGACACAAGTAAGCAATATTCCTAGCCAATTTCAAGAAGCATTAGTTTATAAAGTAATCGCTGATTTAATGCTACATAAAGGAAATGCAAACTTTGATATCAATCTATCAGAAGTTTTTTCAAGTAAATATGATATTTTAGTTAAAAATGCTAAAAAATATGCAAGAGACGGAAAGATACATGCTGGAGCTGCAGTTATTAGGCCTACGGATTTCTAATGTCTTGGATTAAAGAATATATTATTAATGACACATCATTTGGAAAGTATTGGGGCTTTAGTACTGAATTTGCAGATGGAGGAGAAGCTAATTTTTCTTGGAGTTCAGAAAGAAGTAGAAGATGGAATACTGTAGAAGATTGGAGTAAAGACTTAGTAGGCGTAGAGGGTGATGTTGTGGTTTGGACATATACTACTCCTTCTTGGAGCGATTCTACATTATGGACAACTACAAAATGGACAAAGGAGTCATAGATGTCAAGTTTAGCAGGTAAAACATTAAGTAGTACATTTTCATCTTTATTGAAGTTAGAAGGAGATAGTCAAACTTTATCTTCTGGTGGTTCTTCTGCGATACAGATTAAAACTGGCGATAATGAAGCTACTCCTCTATACCTTAATACTGATAGATTGGGAATAGGTATAGCTAGTCCAGAGCAGGTACTAGATATACTTGGCAATATAAAACTTAGACAGAATTATTTAGAAATATCTAATTCAAATAATAATAGCTCTATTTTTATTAAAAATTCAGGAAGTAGTGGCCAAGATGGTATTCATATAGGTAGGAGCACAGGTACAGCCGATATATTTATTGATAATACTGGACAAGTAGGAATCGGAAACGCTACACCAGCATCACAATTACATATAGGAGGAACAAATCCTCAAATAAGGATTGGAGACGATGGTGCAGAAGATACTAGTCTTTGTTTTATGGGCAATGCTCAAGATTTTTACATAGCTCTTGATGATACTACTGACGATTTAACAATTGGCACAGGAACTACTATAGGCTCAAATGCGAAAGTGGTTATTGAAAATGGTGGAAATGTGGGGATTGGAACTATAACTCCTGATAATCAATTAGATATTCATAGCACAGGAGCTCAAATTGCTAAAATAGAAAGTGATGATAATGCAGCTTCATTAATTTTAGATGCTCATACAAACTTTGATGGAGGCGTTTTATTTAAAGAAGCTGGGACAAGTGAGTGGATTATAGGGTGTGATGGAAGCGATACAAATAAATTTAAAGTTTGTGAAGGTGGTAGTATAGGTACTAATGATAGAGTTGTAGTCGCTGAAGGCGGTAAAGTTGGTATTGGAACTTCTGCTCCTGATACAAAATTGCATGTTGCAGGTTCAATAGCTGGTATGTATGTTGCTACTACTACTGCTGGTCCTACTGACAATCTAGATGTTAGTAATACTTTTATGGTAAGTTGTAATACTGTGTCTAATAATATAACTATTGGAGGACTTGCTGGGGGTGTTGCTGGACAAGTTTTACACATTTTTAAAAGTCATGGTAATAATAATTTAATACTTGAGCACTCTGAGGGAGGTGGTTCTCAAGATATATATACACTTACTGCTGCTGATGAGACGGTTGTAGGCTATGGAGGATGGACTTTAGTTTGCGATGGTACTAGATGGTATACAGTAAGTCAGCCAACAGGAGCACCAGATGCTGTTTAGAAAAATAAGAGGAATTTGATGACAGATACATTAAAAACAGCAATGGTAGGTATAGGCGGCTCAACAATAGGATGGATAGAATGGTTTCCACCTCTGATGAGTGCATTAGGAGCTATAGCAACATTAATTTATATGTTAATTAAAATCTACAAGGAGATAAAATGATTGAGTTATTAACAGCAAATTGGGAGTATGTCTTAATAGGAATACTTGCCATAGATAAAGCAGTTGCGCTTAGTCCAACTGAATGGGATGACCTTATATGGACATCCGTAAAAAAAGCAATCTTTAAAATGGTAGGGAAATAAATGTTAAAATTATTTATAAATAAATTAGTAAAAAAACATGGCTTAAAGGGTTTATTAATAAAAATAGGCGATATAGCTGTAGGCATTACTAAATCAAAAAAAGATGATGAAGCGTGGGCGAAAGTAAAAAAAGTACTGAACGACTTGTAGGAAACAAAACAGCTACTGTATTCGGTTTATCAGAGTTGTTTCATAATCCTAAAGAACTTCTTGCAGAAATTGGTTTAGCAAGTAGTAAAGTCTATCGTGATATTCCTTGCAAGTGTTATGCATGTGGATATGATAAATTTAGCAATCTTTCGTTATTAGGAGTATATAAGGAACCAGTTTTTTATGAGTGTGAAAAATGTGGAGCATTACATTTAAAATACAAATTAGGCTGGTTAACGGGCAAAATGAAAGCATTGAAAAATGCCTACATTAATCCAGATGACTGGAGGGATGAGCCCCCTAAGAGCGAATATAACTAGGAGCTTTATGACAAATGAGAGGGGAGTAGTTAAGCGTTACATAGTTACTCCAGATAAACATGCTCCATTGCACGACAAGAAAGCTATCTCTGTCGTTAAACAGTCAATAGAAATGTTAAAGCCAGATGGCTATATTGACTTAGGAGATTTTTCAGAGTGGAGTTCGGTTTCACACTGGCAATGGAAGAATAGAAAAAAACCACCTCTAGAGTATTTAATTCCTGCAGTAAATGCAGATATAGAGGCAACAAACAAGCTTTTTGACGAAATTGATGATAGTTTAGATAAGGCTAATGTAGAAGAAAGACATTTTTGTATGGGAAACCATGAAGAATGGATTATTAACTTCGTAGAGGCGCATCCTTATTTAACTGATTATAATTATGAGACAGCAAGCGGTGTTATAGAACGTGGATATCAATTGCATCAACCTGGAGAGTATTTTAATATAGGCAAGTTGCATTTTTATCATGGGCATCATTTTGGAGGCCAGTATCACACTTCTAATCACTTAAGAAAGCTTGGTGTATCAATAATGTACGGACATTATCATTCAATGCAAATGATGGCTACTACAGGCTTAAATGGGCCTATAGAAGCTTGGAGTATAGGTTGCTTGAAAGATATGTCTAATGAGAAAAATAAATGGCTTAAAGGACGTCCTCATCAATGGGTGCATTCTTTTGCTATCGTTGATTATTATAATGGAGATGACTTTAGTGTCACTCCAGTCAAGATAGTAAATGGAAAGGCAACCTTATGGGGACACACATTGAAGGGATAGAAGATGTATACACGTTCATATTTATTGTATTATTCGGCACACTGGGCCAAAGGCTCGAAACGCATCCAATGGGTAACTACAGTTGCCCCTACTATTGCGAAGTGGACCACAAGCATATCATGCAAATAAATGGACATATTCCAATTATTAGAGAACTACGGGATTCCTGTAGTAGTAACGATAGTCTTTGGATTTTTTATCTGGAGACAGAATCAATGGATTCAAAATGAACTTATTGAAGAAATTGAGACAAACGATAAAAGGCTTGAAGGTATTATTATTAAATTAATAGACCAGCAAAAGAAGGTTCAATTAGAACAAAAACATATCCGAGGCTATATTGAAGGCTTAAAGGATGTAATGATTAAATTAGTAAAGGAGAAGTAAAATGGCAAAAGGTTTATTAGATATGTTATTCCCTAGGGGTGGCGCTAAATTCAAGGATGACGAAGGTCTCTTTCAAGGCGGAGAGCAAGGACGGCCTCTTGGTAGAGCTAAAGACGTTCTTGGTATTGGTACAGATGTTGAAGATATGATGTCAAATGTAAGAAATATGGCTAAAAATCTAGACGTAAAAGATTCCGCTTCTGTTGTTCGATTGCAAAAAATGATGAATGCTGCAGGGATAACAGACTCAGAAGGTAATGCTTTAGCTGAAGACGGTCAGTTAGGTTCTAAGACTTTATCTGCTTTAAGAAGTGTACAATCTGGAGAAAGTGTTGATTCTGGTGGAAATATTGTACCTGGCTCTAATATAGGTGAAACTATGGAAAGTCCTGATGCCGATGCTATAGGACAATCATATGAACCTATAGGAGAATCAGTTGAATATAGTTCTACTGAAGGTCCTAATTTATTAGATTATAATGAAGTAGGCGCTGGAAATCAAGCTAAAACTAGACCTACTATGATGAGAAATGTTCCTACAGGCAATAGTATAGCTGAAAATATAAAAAAACTATTTAGTAATATAGGTAATGCACAAGCAAGCCCAGACCCACTGAAATGGAGAAAATAAAATAATAAATTAATGGCTAAAAAAACTTATAAAATAGTACGTTTTGATGGTGGAATTAACAATGATTCTGACCCTAGAGATATAGGCGACAATCAATTTGCTACATTAGGCAATGTTTCTATAGATAGAGTTGGCAAGATTACAATGCTTGGCGACCTTAATGGACAGAAAATATCTTTAGCTGGAGCTATAGATGCTGCTGGAACAGGCTTGTTTACTTTTAAAACAGATTATACAGGCTTTGCTACAGGAAGTGTTGATACCTCAGGTCAATCCTATTATATAATAGAAGGAGCTGCAAAGGCTACTGTGATTTCTAGTGATGGTTCGAGTGAATCTGCGACGGATATTTCTGTCACAGGCTTAGTACAAGCGTTATTTTATTATGTTAATGGTGGTTTACGTATAATAGAGCGTTCGCATACTACAACTATTGATAATAAGGTAAGAATGATTAGACCTGTTGCTAAAACCTATGGCGTGGCATCAAGTAATACAGATGCAACTTTAGCTGCTGGATGGTTTACTAATAATGCAGATGTAAATCCATGCTTTCCTACACTTAATCAAGGTGGTGTTGATATTTGTAAAAATGCTCATGTTGTAAATACAGAAGATGGGAATGGTACAGATGTAATAGGATATGGATTTAACGGAGAAACAAATGTAAATGGAGGAGATGCTGATGGAGGTGTATGGGACGGGACAGCACATAGTTCAACATGTGATTCTAATGAGCACTGGGGATTGGCTCTTGAAATAAATGAAGAATCAAATGATAGTGGTGGATGGATGCCTGAAACAACAACTACGTATCAGTTTTATGTTACAACTATGATTGATGACCATACACAAGAAAGCTTGCCTCAAACTATGTATTATCATACTACTAAAATGTTAAAAGGTAGTTCATCAACAGGAAGTGTAGGCTCAGCAGATGGCTATCTTAGCCAAGTTGCACCAACTGAATTTACATTTAGTGATGGGTATTCAATTACTTTAGGACAAAATGTTGCAGTAAAATTTAGACCAGTGCTTAAGCTTAATAATTTAAGTACTACTGATTTTAATTTCGGAGCAGGTCCTCCTGATGCTACAAGTGGAGGTTATGGAAGACAAAGTGGAGTTCGAATATATTTTTCTAGTAGTGAAGATGGTAATGCTACTTTATGGCAATTATGCGATATTCATTTTGAAAAAGGTATAAAAATGATTGGAGCAGGAGGTATGGATACATCTGGCTATACTCCATTTGTAATTACTAATGGCCCTAAAGGCTCAACTAGCGCTGATTATTTAACATTAACAGGGCATGAAACTTATGCTAAAGGAATTACTTATGAACAGCCACCAAGATATCTAAGATATGATGTTTTAAATATGCATGGCCATACTGAAATTGTAAAAATAGATAGTTGTAAGACTGCTGTTGTTGCTAATAATAGAGTGTATATTGGAAATGTAAAACAAGACGGAATTATTTACGCTGATAGAATGATGAAATCTGGTGTAAATCAATTCGATAAATTTCCTTCAGTTTCAAATGTAATAGATGTTGCTACCCATGATGGAGATGAGATTATCTTGCTCTTAGAATATGCAGATAGAATACTTCAGTTTAAAAAGAATATTTGCTACATTATCAATATATCAGGGAATAGTGAATATCTAGAATCTGAGCATAAATATAAAGGAATATCTAATCCTGGAGCTGCTTGTAAAACAGACTATGGTATTGCATGGGCTAATAATAATGGATGTTATTTATACGATGGAAGAGGGGTTGTAGATTTACTACAACAAGGTGGAATTAGAATGATTGGTTCAGATATATGGAATACTCATATTTCTACAACTAACCATCATAGAGTAGGATTTATTCCATCTACAAGGCAGATAGTTGTTAAATGTGGCAGTAGTCATACGTATGCCTATTTATATGACTTGACAACTAAGTCATGGACTTATAATGCAACAATGGTAACTGATGCTGATAGTAATGCTAATTTCATAAATGACCCTGATGATGGAAACTTATTATGTTGGGACGCTGCTGGCTCAATTGATAAATGGCAAATAGGAGGTTATACAGGTCAAGCTGATAGTACACTTAATATTGTTACTAAGGATATTGATTTTGGTGATGCTTCTATTAGAAAGAAGGTTTATAAAGTATATATTACATATAAAGTTAATGACGCTACAGTTCCTTCAGTATATTATGATACCGATGGTAATACTACTTTAACAAATCAAGCAGATGCTACAGGTACTTCTGCGTTTACAAATACTAGTGGACAATGGGCAAGAGCGGACTATAGATTTGATAGCGATGCTAATAATTGCTATTCAATTCAGCTTAAAATAAATGGCCCTACAGATAAAAGTTTTGAAATTAATGATATAACTTTTTTATACAGGTTAAAGAGTATTAAATAATGGATAGAGATACACGAGGATTACACCATTCAAAACAAACAAAAGTAATAGAGCTTGGTACAAAACCAACTCCTGCAGATGGAGATAATGGTGATATAGCAATGGTAAAAGCTGGATATGGAGGTATAAATATGTATGTTAAGGCTTTTGGAGCTTGGCATTTATTTAAATCTACTGTTGGTTTTCCTCAGTTTACTGGATGGAATGATTTAGAGTTTTCTTTACATACAGATAATAACTTATTATGGCGGAATTATGACCAGGAATTAGATGGTACATACACTTCTGGATTTAGTGGTGAATATGCTCCAGCTGGATGGAAAGTGACACCAGATGGTTTATGTCATTTAAGGGGTGTAGTAAAAAATTACTATGCTTCACCTGGAGTGTCTGCCCATAACAGTACTATATCAACTTTACCAAAATTAGTAAGGCCGTTATATGGTGTAAGCTTTAGAGCAGTAGTAGACCTTGATGAGGCCTCAACTACTTCAAGTAATAAAACCTCACGATTATGGGTAAAAAGCGATGGTACTATAGCGTTACCCCATGCTGGGTCTGGGACTTCACAGATTTGGGTTATTCTTGATGGATTTTATTGGTTTATAGGGGATAGAGCAAAAGATATAATAGAACAAAGAAAAGGAATACTGTAATGGCGTTAGATTGGGCAAATTTTAATTTACAAAGAGAGTTAGACCATAGAGCAGGAAAATTAGGAAGGCTAGGTTCTAAATTAGGCAAATTTACAAAAACAGGGCAAGGTATTGGTTCATTTTTAGGAAACCTTGTTCCTATTCCTGGTGCGGGTCTTCTTGGAGGATGGATTGGTGGAAAGCTTGGTAGAGGACTATCTGGGGTTGATGTAGAAGATATTAGAGGTGGAGAAGACGACTTGTTGCGAGGTACTGGACAAAACATAGTAAGTGATATAAAAGGTGATGAAATAGGAGGCTTATTAAAAATGGGTATGGAAGACTTGTATGACGAATTAAAAGAAAAGTCTGATGAAGATGATGATTCTCTTTTTGATGAAGATGATGATTTTCTTTTTGATGAAGGAGAAAGTGCAGGATATGCCCATCCTTCGACTTATACTCCATATGTAAATGAAACGGGCCCTCAAATAGAGTCTTTTTATGATACTCCTGATTGGCTTTATCCAGGGGGAGGAGGAGTTGAATGAGAAGAACAATAGATTTAATAAAAGAAGCTAATAATTTAAGTAAAGATTTAAAGAATAGTTCTTTTGTTAGAACGGCTGTTG
>VTLG01012977.1_pt1 | contig 31057 bp, 47 predicted proteins | sample 4694571 | NCBI WGS metagenome assembly VTLG01 (sample SAMN12604809, study PRJNA352737) | marine metagenome | biome: ENVO:00000447; feature: ENVO:00000209|ENVO:00000569|ENVO:01000036; material: ENVO:00002151; isolation source: viral sequences binned using virsorter ...
CGGTTGTCTATCCTATGCTTCTTTTTAAAGGAAGGTATAAACTTATGTAGTTCACCATGCTCTCCTAATAAATGCTTCTTGCAAAGCAACTTAGGTTTTATCATCCACATTCTCATTAGATACCCCAGATACTAAGCACTATAAAAAGCTGTTGCCATCCATAACAAAACTCTTCTCTGCTCATATCGTTATCCTTATATAGTTTCCTACTATTAAAGAGACATATACTATAAGGAATAATGCCTCTGCTTGATTTCTACTCATACCCTTCTATTTCCCTTTCTTTTCTTTCTGCTACTACCTTCATACGTCCATCAAAGTCTAAGTCATAACAGTCATCACATACATATGTCTTGAATGTTTTAGTATTGATACTAACTCTTTTACAATAGACGCAATCCAATATCATAATATTTTCTCATATAGTTTCTGTAAGTTCCATCTCAGTGGAGCTTTCAACCGTTCGATAGGAACAGCATGTTTATCAAACCAATCCCATTTCACACTCTTATGTGGATACTTACTACTATATAAATATTTGGCTTGGGCTGGTGTTATAGCCCATGCTTTTTTATTTCTAAATTCTTCTCTCCTTATTAATATAAGCGCAATTCCGCCTTTCCTTACCAACTGCTCTCCTTCTCTTATCTGGTGAATAGCAATAGAACGCCCACTGCCATACCATAAAGGGAAAGAAGTAAGGTTACGAGAAGTTTTAGCTTCAAGCATAATTGGTCTTCCTCTGTATACGCTAAAGAAGTCTGCTGGTTGTTTCTCTGCAACAGCAATCTTAACGAATCTGTTAATGTCATTTGTATCTTGTATCCTGAACCACCATATATGTCTTGCGCTTCTTAGCGACCTACGTATCTCATTCTCGAAGTTCTTTCCAGTGTCTCCTTTTCTTTTACTTTTACTTTTCTTTGTTGTCATTATAGCACCATAAAGCCATTATAGGCTTAATATATATCTACATAGGTGCTATATATAGCTTGCGTAATAGAGCTTGCATAATAGAGTGTGGTCAAAAGAAGTCCAAAATGTCCAGTATACCTACCGAACATATGTTACAACTTCCTCCGTATAAGTCGTGCTCTGCTAACGATATACGTTTACCACACATACGACACCATCTATCCATCATCTAAACTCCTCTGGGAATTGGTCATATGTGCATTCTGCTGGGACTTTATCATTTCTCCATCCTTTAAACTTAGGATGTCTAATTGACCCAGAAGGATACCAACCATTACCTTTAGCAGTAAATACCTTACCTATATGAGACGCAGGACTCTCTGTATATAATTGGCGCTGGATATCTGTTAACCCACCACACGTGACATATACATCTTGGTCAGCTAAGGTTCCTATCACTGCACCGACCTGTCCTTCGTATTTAGTTCCTACATCAGCAGGTCTGAATCCAACACAGGTATAATCTACCTCAACTACTGTCTTCATTCTCGCCCAAGCATTCTTATTATGGTAGAAGCTACTACTATTCTTAAAGACTAAACCTTCATACCCATCCTTTACAACATATTGTCTCCATAACTGAACCCACTCTGATGTGGGGTATGTATTCAAAGGATATACGAAGCCAAGAGTAGTATTATGTAAGACATATTCATTTAACGTATGTAGTCTCTCAGCTAAAGGTTCTTCTGTTAAATCCTGTCCTTTATACTTCACACAATCAAAGGCATAGAAGTTTCCATCTACATCATGCCTGTGCGCCCAATGACTATTCTTCATAAACTCACCAAGTATTATAGTTTCATTCTTGTCATATGTGAGCAAGTGTCCTGAAGCTTTCATTTTACCTGTGCGTGAGTATATAGTCCATTCTCCGTGAGACATAACCATACATCCCCACATACCATCCATTTTAAATTGAACTATATCATACTGTTCAGGTATAGTCATACCATCTTCGTATATCAGTTCTCTAAATCTTGGCCTATCCATCATAATTGGTCTATCATATATTCTCTAACCATTTTTATACTCTGTTTCAAAGATTCGTTATCAGTAATCTCAGCTACTTCAAAATCTAAATCAGATATAAACATAGACATTACTCTCGGTGTCATATAGTCTCCGAGTATCTTTAATATATGTAGTGCTTCTGCTCTACTTGTTACCATTATAATTCCGTGGTCTCAATATCATCTTTCTCTTGCTACGCCCTAAGCGTTTATCCATCCATACTATTAGTTCTCTTATCATTCTTTCTCCGGTGTCCATATGCCTCGTTCTACTATCTTCTCAAGCCATTCGTCTTGGTATCTTAGTGGCATTTGCATATGTATTATCTCAGCTATCGTAGAGATAGCAAATCTCAATGCCTCTATCTCACTGTTTGCTTTTTTCTCAAATTCATACAACCTGTCTATTTTTTTCATTTTTCTTTCTCCTAATATCATATTATTTCAAATCTATTTAAAGGTTGTGGTAGAGAGAGATATAACCCTAAACAAAACTGAGAGATATACTGTCGTATATCATCAGTATAACCATCTCAAGGGTTCGGATAAGTCCCCACTTCCATGCTCGACAGACTGATATATACTCCTCGAAGTATAATGCTCATCAGGCTTACAGGCGGTATACCTGCGTTCTCGGTCTAAGTATAGATAAGTAATACCTTAATTATGTCTACATCATTTCAGGTCTTTCTCTATAACTCCTCACCAGCAGAACGCTTTGATAGGTCTCGCTTGACGTAAAGGTAGACGCATAATGATTAGCTAATCTCCGATACTTGGTTCTCTTATGTGTAGCACCATAACTGCTACTACACCTATCTCATAGTGTTTCCGTCCAAACTCCCTGCTTAAGGTAATGACGCTTTATGCCAGCACTGGCGATAAACGTATGGGCTTTGTTATCACTATGTATCTCAGTGACTTTAGGGGGCGTATGCAAGTCTCTACCACTTTAGTGGGATAGGGGCAACGTAGGAGGTAAATATGAGCCAACAATTAAAAAAAGTTGTAGTCACCCCTATCCTATCACTGTGTTTGTAGGTTCTCGTATGCTATTGACATAGCATCTTTTATCTGTTTCTCAGGTCTATCCTTTCCATCTTTATATAGACTGAGATTATTCTCATGTATAACACTCATCATCTCATTAGCACTCCAATACTTATGTCCATACTTTTTATTACATAGAGCCTTTATCAGTTTATCTCTGGGCTTCCAGAGTTTCTCATTTATAGCCATATAAACATCCACATCCATATCATCATGAAGAAAGCTACAAGTATATACCACATGGCTTCTTCCATATGAGGTGGGCCTGTTATTATTTCTTTCGCCACTCTATATCTCCCGATAGCCTATCATCCATATGCTCAGGAAAAGACCCATACTTCTCAGCATACTGCATGGCATATAGACTTTCTAAGTAGTAGGCTTCCCCTCTACTTATGCCTTTATGTAAAACATTCATTCGCATATTATAGCCTTCCTTCATATGTCCTGAACCATATCTTTGTTCTGGGTTGTTTGTTATACCATACTTTAGTATCTTTCTATCGAAGTTCACGTCATATGCTACGTTCTTATTATCTAATGCTTCCATTATATACATCTCATAGACATAGTTATTGCCCTTCGTCTTTAGCTTGCTTACTTTATCTGTTTGTTCAAAGTTCATACCTTTATCACCTTTCTAATAATTTTAGAAACCTTACCAGCTAAGTTATTTATATTGTCCACGTATATATGATTACTAAACATACGTTCCTGATAGTGTGCGCCACCGAATCCTACCTGTATGATAGACCATCCTTTGGCTTCAAGTCCCTTTACTACCTTAGACACGTGGTCTATACCACTACTACCACCATATCCTATAGCCGCAGGAGCACCATCGGAGAATATAATCATTAACTTATTAGACTGAGGACTACTACTTTCTTCCTTTACTCTTTTAGCCCCAGCAAGTATAGCATTACCATCTCTATTCTCATATCTGGCTCTCATACTACCAAGTGCATTCTTTCTATCTTTAATAGATGGACTATGATATAGAGTCATATTGGTAGAACGAGGGTCATTGTGCCATCCGTCATGTCCGTCGGCTGTATGTCCCATAACCCATAAGTCTAACATAGCATTATCTTCTAATGCTTCTTTAATAGCTATACAACTACGTCTCGCATCAGTCATAAGACTACCCATGCTACCACTTTCATCTACTAACAAGCATACGTCTAAAGGTTTATCTTCCCTAACAATAGTGTTCTGGAATATATCACGTCTATCCATAGGAATACGATGAAGCATACGCTTATCTAATCTTCCACGCTTTTGGTTGCGTATAACAAACTTATCTCTATTACCATATAACTGTATTTTCTTCTTTAACTTATTAGTATGAGATTTCATACTTTTGGAGTCACGTTGATATATGTCCTTAGTATACTCATCAGATATAGCAGTTCTCCAAGTTATCTTTGTTGCTTTCTTATCTATAACTTCACTCTTACCTAACGTAGTCTCATGGTAGTCACTATCTTCTAAACCCTTAAGGTCAGCAATAGTGTCCGCATCTAATTGTGCATCTTTATCTCTGTCATCAGGCTTATAGGTAGTAGCACCACATATATTCTTAAAGCCCTTCCTATCCTCACGACTATCTAATAACTTTTCGAGTGAAGAAAGCCTACCACTTTTTCTTTTGGCATCTCTTTTAATTTTATCTTCTATCTCTTTCCAATCTTCTTCAGATAGGTCAGCATCACCGAGTTTATCTCTCAGTTCTTTCATCTTTTCACCCGTCTCACTCTTTATACCATCACCATGCTTTTCAGCCATCTTATCAGCTACCTTATTCATATATGTAAATAAAGTCTTGATGGACTGTATAACATTTTCACGACTATCTAATGCTTTAGCTAATGCTCGAGCAAAGAATTGTATATGTTTAGAGTGACGTTTCTTCCTATCTTCATTAATATTCTCTGGGTATCTTATCAATGCAAGTAATGTATTCATTAAATCTAAATATGGATTCTTACAGGCTTCATCTAACCTATCCTTAACCTTTTCATTGAAGTAATAGTCTTTAGTTGCTACTATATACTTAACGAAACCAGCACAATCAGTCTGAAGTTGTTTTTCTATATACTCATCTTCTACTGAATTAGCGATAGAATGTAATAACTCTTGCTGATGACTATCTAATGATTCTTTATAGATATATTCTTTTTCCCATTTGGTTAATGGTTGAGTATGGACAAGGTGTAGCTTTTCATGTATAGACAATCCTGCTACTACGTCTAACTTGTCATCATTATCTTTCAATAAGGTTCCATCTATAACAATCCTACCTGACTTCATATTGGTATAACCTGTCTGCGCATGATTAAACTCAAGCGTATGATTAACTGTTGGGTCTACCACTTTACATAACGAATCTAAATGGTTCTTATGCTTAAGCATACGAGCCGCATTGTTATCATCTCTTTGGAAATAGCTACTACCTGTAGACCACATACCACTAAGAGATGAACCTCCCCATGTATTCCACGTAGAAGTGTTACCACCCCACGTATAACCACTACCTCGATTCCATATGTCTCCTGTTGAAGTCACTGATGGTGCGGATGATATAGACGTTTTGGCTACATCTCCGCTGGCAAAGTCATCAGTAAACTCTATCTGTCCTTCACATATAGGACAATTACCGTCGTGGTCTGCTTCTACAAATTTAGCACAGGTATAACAATAATCTTCATCATAGTCTCCTGTCCAACTATCTATACTTCTATATTCCATTTATCTGTTCCATCCACAAGTCTATCGCTTCACTGTGGTCTATCACTTCATGTGTCATCTTATATTCAAAACACTTTAAACTTCTCTTTGCCGAGCCTACTGCACACTGATAGATGAATTTATCATCTGGCCCTACCATACCTTCTATCATATAGAAAGCTTCGTTGGGTGTTATAGTCTTAGGTAGGTTTTTCTCTAACATATTATCCAATATCAGCCTACGTTTGTATGCACCGATATGTCTACCTGTTACATCTGCTTCAGGATAGACTCTCTTTATTGCTTCAGCGCAATGCTTAGGCATAAGACCGTGTTCTAATAGAACTTTAGCTAACTTATGCCAATAAAGTTCCTTTCTTACCTTAGCTCTAACCATATGCTTAGTCTCCCATTGACTGAATAGTCTGAATTACTCTTACTCTCTCAGTGTCATCTCCACCTTGCATAGGGTAGAAAGGTAGACACGTATGCTTAAGTGCATCTATAAGAGGCATACCATCTACTACTAACTCGGCAGTAGTTAAGCACATACGAGTAGAAACAGCTACGTTTAACTCTTCAGCTTTATATAAATCTCTAATCTTCTTAGCAAACTCAGTTATACGTCTTGCATTATCCTCATCTATCTGTGGAACACGAACAGATAATAAATCCTGTTCTTTCTTTTGAGGTAGATACTCTAACTCATATAAACCACCACAAAATCTATCTTTCCATGCTCTATCTAAATCATGCGCACAGCCAAGATACTCTCTACCTATGTTAGCAGTAGCATAGAAAAATGCACCACTATCTAAGTTGACCATATCTGCATCTTCACTTTCGTCTAATGCTAAATACTTTTGGCCATCTAATACAGGCATAAGGATATTAGCTAAGTCTCCAGTCCTATCTCTGGTAATTTCATCGAGCATTATAAACGCCCCACTGTTATCCGTTATAGCTGAAACGAAGCGAGATGGCTTAAACCATGTTCCTTCGTCTTTACTAAACTTAGTATCACCTAATATCTTTGCGGCAGGATTCATCGTATCACCGAAGTTAAACGAATAGAATGGCTTATTAGTTATCTCTGCGAGAATTTTCCCTAAAGATGACTTACCACATCCAGATGGCCCAGTTACAAGTATATTCTTACCTCTAAAGATATTCCTTAGCATGGTATAGAATGTCATATCATCCGTGAATTTAAATTCTTCGGGAACGGATACGCTTGCTTTCAGCTTACCTATAACACTATCATCTATGATAGGCTCAGGTTCCTCTTCTATCTCTGCTTCACCCATCTCAATCATAACTTCAGACATATCATCCCAATCACTAAGTAGTGTATTCTCATATATTTCATCCATACCAAACAATTCTTTATAGTCTGACCTAACACTATATGCGTCGTGGTCTCCTAATATAAATCTTTCAGGTTCATCGGCCCTATCCTCCGCTAACAAGGATGACTCAGGCATACCGCCCACATCATCTCTATATGTTTCACTTTCGTCACTCATATCTATCTCTTTTGAAACCCCATCGGGGCTTAAACTTACATCGTCTTTAGAGTATTTAAGCTTTTCCTCTGCTCTATACTCTTCCTTATGTTTCTCTATATCTTTCTCAAGATTTTCTATTATAGTTCTATAACTATCCTTCTCAGTATCACTCAAGTCATCAGACGCCATATGTTTACGGTATATCTCTATCTGTCTAACCTTTTCACCTATCATATACTCTAATGCTTTATAACCAACACTCATTCTCTATCCTCCGGCTCCACATATGGCCACCCAAAGAAGTCATATATCTTTTTCTCATTGTCCCATATACCATCTCCAACTCTCTTCTCTTCTTCATCCCATATTCCATATTGGTTTAACTTATACCCTTTAGCTTGGCTACGTAGTCTCCTTCTTATGTTATATGTCTTAGACCCAGTGTTATGCATAAGGGCAGACCCCCATGCATGTTGTTGAGTAAAGAATATATTAAGATATACTCCACTCTTTAAGCGGTATATACATCTTCTATCACCTTCACTTGTTGCTTCGGCACCAGCCATCCACATCATATCCCTTATATCACTTGGACTTCCTATCACTTGTATGTCTATATCATTTACTATTTCTTCTTTTCTCCTCAAGGAACCTACTATCGCTACTTTCTCAGTAGTAGGCATGCACGCTATACGTGTTACATACTTCATAGCTATCTTTCTGGCGTTTGCATACTCAGTCTTTACTCCTTTACTCATCTTTTACTCTTCTCTTCTTTATCTTTACTATTCTCTTTACAGGTATCTTACTCTTATATGGTTCATTGAAGTCCACAAAGGCTACTCCCTTATTACTACTATCCGGTAGGTTATATCCTTCATATGGTTCTTTAGTTACTCTTTTCTTCTTCATACATCTTCTCCGCTTTACCTATCTCTTCCATATCTATCTCTACCTTAGGTCTTACTTCTAAACCATACTTATCAATCTCACCCATAAGCATCATAGCTATAAGTTGTTCAAATATATCACTCGCATCACTCATATCTAATGTGCTATATAGCTTACCTCACTCACTTTATCATTCCAACATGCTCGACACTCTTTACATTCATTATTCTGTTTAGATGCCGGACATATATATCCTTCGCTATTCTCAAGCATATCTTTTGAATATACGGTAGATATATAATTATATCCATTTAACGTGCTACTATTAACATTAGGGTTACTCACCCGTATAACTAAGTTGGGTGCTATATCATTCTTTTGTGAATAGGACTTCACAAGTTTATACTCTTTTGTCGGGAGCCAAAATCGTATGTTTGGAGATGACCATGCAACAGTGTTTATATCACTAAGCATAGCCTCTCCTTGTATATCTCCCGAGTCAAACCATCGAAAGTGTCCTGTATCTATTATATGTTTCTTATTGTGCATTAAGTATATCATTGCATTTGTCCATGTATCTCTATCATTACTCCATTTACTATATCTATTCTCAAGTGCATTCTGTGTTTGGGGAAACTGATACATACCTTTAAGTGCATAACACTTATTACATACACTACCTTCTACCTTTGCTAATTTACTTCCTACGTTACATCTCTTAGCTGATATACTCCACGCATAGGTAGGCATCTTACTTGGTGCAGACAACCCTCCTACGCTTTCTTCAGCTTGCTTTATACTATTAATTTCAGTCCACCACATTGTATCTAACAATATCCTCTTATCTTTCTAATCATATTCTCATAGTCATAGTCCTCAAAGTATCTTAATGATATTAATAACTTCTTTATCTTCTGACTTACATCATACATATTATCTTCGGTCTTTGGGTCTATATCTTTACATAGTTTATATAAGAACTTATAGTCTACATCTTCATAACCATTAACATATAGTAAGGGGAAATTCTCTTTACCACTCATTACTAACTTTATATCTTCTATTGTAGGTTCAGTAGGCATATTACCATCCTCGCATATCACAAAGGCATTTATTATGCTCTATTGCGCAATCACATACTAAGCATACTTCTATCCCAAATTCATCTACCCTTATGGGTTCTATGTCTTTATTCATTCATATACTCCATACGGATAGCTTCCCATATACCATCACGATGTCCATTATATTCTTCTGGACTCATTGGCCTATCTTTTATTAATTGATGGGGCTTTGGCTCGGCACTGAAATACATATCATTGCGTTCTATACGTCTTAGTTTGTGTGAGTAATCAATAGTGTGAACTCTTTGGTTTACTGTTACCCCTTTCATTAAGGCATATATCTGTTCTGGGCTTAACATAGAGAGTGCTCTCTCTATATCACTGCATTCTGATTCGGTTTGACTCATTTTTAACCTTACTTAAACACGGTTTGAAAGTATTTAAAGGTTTGGGTCGTTTTGAGGGGTTTATATCTTTAGGTTGTGCTTAACCGTTTCTATGCCCTAATCCCGCTTATCATCTTTGAAAATCGGGGGTGGTTTAATATACTACCCCTCTTCTATATATTATACTATATTAAGATATTGCTCTATTATACACTATATCTCTTGCTTAATATATACCAATAAGGGGGCTTTATAGAGCATATATACTATCTTAATAGAGCATTGGTTAATAGAGCATATATTAATATAACAATAATAGTAATTACTGTAGCTTTTCTCTGTTCACACATATAACAAAAAAAGCTTTCGAACCAACCCTCATGGCTCTATCAAAGCAATTTACTCAGCTATATATACCGAAAGTGGGCTCTATATAGCATGCTCAACAGAGTTCTCACGTTAGCGATATAAAGTTTCTCATTTGCACGGTGCGACTGTGCCAAATAGAGCTTAATACAAGTAGGTTTCATATTCTTTTGATATAACTTATAGTGCACTATATAAACTCTATACCCCCAGCCCCTGACAGACCCTGATTTTCTAAAAAGATAGAGCGGGAGCTATAACGGACTATATATACTCCCTCGAGCTTTATATACTAATTTGACCCAAAGCTTTATATAGTTTGAAACTGTGTGTAATATAGAAGAAAGGAGGAAAAAAATATGCCAGCTTCAACAGAAACGCAAAAAGGCACCGCTATGGATTATTTAGCGGCCCCACGTGACTCGGGAATTGTTAAATCTATTATGGGTTTAATAGGATTCGAAGCACCGAAGGGTGGTCGATTACCGGCCGGAGTCAAGTATGACACCTTAATAGCACTGAATGAAATCTTAGCGTCGAAAGACACCGGAGATTTTAGTTCAATGTTAGCGACTCGAGTTGTAGAGCTACAGGGCGCAAGGCGAACCACTACATCAAAAGTAGCGGCCACACCGGAGTCCATCATAGCGGCCGTAAAGTCAGGTAAGATTAATCTTGCTGAGCTTAAGTCTGCTTTGAGTTCTATAGAGAGTTAAAGCGTTCTAAATGTTCAATGGGGGGAGAGAGAAAAAGAGTCCCCCCAAATTATGTTTATGGGGTAGCACCCCGTAATAGTGGTGACGGAATAAAGAGACCCAATCTCTTAACGTATTGGTAATAAGACTAAGAGCCGACTGGCGGAGGAATTATTATTAAGTATGAACCGATTAAAAACTACTCTGTAGTTGGGCGGTTTGTTGGAGGTAAACACGAGACCTCCCCACACTAATAAGGATAGGAAGATGAAAATAGTAAAATAGTATTACACCTATCCCACTTACGTTTATATAGCTATATAATAGTCGTGAGCATATAAAAATCATTCGCACGTTAGCAAAGATAGAGACCACCAAAAGTATAGACTCATCCCTCTTGGAGCACTGTAAGTCACTTATCGGAAGTATATTATTTAAAGTCGACCGACGCACCTTTTTACACTTACTCGATGACTCACCGAACATGTTATATCATACCCCTTTAAAAGTTCTCATTCTCTCTAAGATGTATCGTCATGATTTAAATTATATGTGCGCTCCATTCCTGACTGGAAACGGTTCGACTGGAGCCACGACACCTTATAATGACAAATGTTCTAAACAGGAGGGTGTTAAAGCGGGACGCCCGACCCCTTATATAGGGGCACCCTCCGATGTGAATTTTTTATTCTCAGGGCCTGATACAAGGGTGGAGGAAACAACAAGAGAGTATCATTCTCACAGCAAGGGTGAGACCTTCAGTGTTATTGTTTGCTCCGTCTTCTCCTCCGACTTTAAGGACTGAAGAAGTTGCGGTTCGGCTTGCTCTCGAGTGGGAGACCGAAGTCAATGCACTCGATTTGAGCCGCAAGTATACAGTGTTTAACCCCTATATAAAAGTATGGGCGTCAGGCCCTGACCCCGCTGGCCTAAGAGCGCCACATTAATGACTGAGCTTAGACCTTGAGGGTATTACCAATCGCCATTATCTTCGACATCAAAATCTAAAGTTTCAACTAATCCACATGTGCAATTAGAATATATCCAATCACAATCAGGTTGGTGTTGTAATTCACTTTTGTTTGCGCCGGAGTTTTCATAATGAAAATCCATTTCTTTTTCGTAGCTACTCATTTATTTCTCCATTGGTTTTGCTTTTCTCATATCCAAACCGAGTTCTTTAGCTCTCAGTGCTTCACCCATCGGTGTCATTCCTCCAACTGAATGTCGAGGTTGTCCTGTTGGTCTTTTACGGACATCATAGAATCTCTCTGGGAGAGGCGTGCTGGCTGGCTCACGTCGGGATTTTTCCCATGACGCAAGCATTTCTTTTATGCTTTGGCTCATTAATATCTCTTTAACGAGAGAGTATTTAAAGGTTTCTCTCTTAGACGTATATAAGTATCGAGGGGGTTTATATATTGCGTTATAGGTTCCGCTCACTGTTTTTGGTATCCAGCCCCTGATTTATTTAAATGGGTAGTCTTCCAACTCTGTTAAATACTCGTCGACTGCTACAGCTACATACTCGGGACAGTCCGAAACATTAATTTCGTCCCCGTCCTCATTTGTAACCATTAACCGCCATGATATTATTTTCATAGTTCCAACCCGCACGCATGATAAAAACGTGCTCGGTCAAAATTAGAATTAGAGTTATAACAGAAATCTGCTAAGTCTCGAATCATGACGCCGTCGGCTTTATGTTCTCGCATAATTTCGGCGAGAGCTTTAAAGTGTTTGCGTGACATCATAGGAAATACCTATAATTATCTAAAGACATTTTGCCTCTTGCTACCTTAACTAAAAGTTTTTGGTTTACTTTCGAATGACTATAAAAAGTTTCGAAATCTGCACTTCCGCCATTAGCGAAATAATCGTGCCATCTGTTTAATACTTGTGTTTCTTGATTACTCATATTTTCCTCTATACTTAACATGGTTTCAAAGTATATAAAGCTTTGCCTCGGAAACATATATAAGGCACGGGGAACTATATATAGTGCGTTTTGGGTTCCGCTCACCCTTTTTGGGCCAGCCCCTGATTCCCTTATATACCCCTTTCTAAACTTATTATTTCATATGTGGTGCGTGTGGGTCGTTCTGTTCATTTAACAAAACGGCACGTCGGCATTCTTGTAATACGTCGTCGTAATACGTTAGCTCGTCGCACTCATCAAGATGTTCAATTCTTTCTAAAAAATGTCTTAATGCGTTTATACCTGTTATGACTTGACTTCTATTCATTCGTTTTCCTCCATTCCTAATTTAATGAGCATGGCGTCCGCGTCCCATGACTCTATCTTTTTCTTTTCTTTCTTTATCTGCTTAGCTAAAAGCTTTTCTATACGTTCTAATGCTTCTACTGTCATCTCTACGGTTCCTACTTCTTTTAATAACATTATGCCACTTCCTTTCTTTTCATTTCATCTTCCTTAAAGATTTGGTCTAATTCTTGTATTCTTGAATAAACTTCTTTCTTCCATCGAACTAAATCTTGACCTTTTAACTTATCACCTCTTAAGGTGTATTCGTCAGCCCAAAAGCTAACCATACCTTTTACAGTTCCAAGCACCCATGATTCAATAGAATATTGTTCACGGCTTAAACTGTCGGCTTCTCGAGCTCTCTTTAAATTTCTTCTTATTGATTCCATTTTACCAAAACTCTCCATTTTGAGTTATTACATCTATTGCGTGTCTGTCTTTTGGACTTCTTCGCATTCTTACTGCGTGAGTCTCACAGTCATATTTACCATTACAGACATCTTTTCTTATTGACTCACCAGTCAAACTACCTTTCGGTGCATCTATCCAGTCGGGCATAACGTGCCCATCGGATAATCTAATTACATGTGTTAAAACTTTTATTGTATACATATTTTCCTCTATCTTAACTGTAGCGAGAGAGTATATAAAGCTTTGTGTCCAGATAGTATATAAGTCTCCTCTTTCCTTATATACCCCCTTTTAGAACCCGCTCGCACTTTTTGAAAAATAGGCCAGCACAAATGGTTTTATTTCAATTTTTGGCGCCAGACCCTGATTTTTTATTTCTAGTATATAAGGTTGTCGGTTGAGATTCATCCAGTGTCCCTCACGCTTCATAGGACTTTAAACCTAGTGGGCCATGAACCCGTTGTTTTACGCTTCGCCTTCAGTTGTCGGGCGACCGACATTTATTTTAATTCGAGTATTAATCGAATCTATAAACAGATATCAGAACGACAGCATTAAAGTATACGTCTTAATACCTATGAACTTCCTACCTGTTTTAAGTGTAATTTATTTCTTTGACCACTTTGACATACGGGTGGACGTTGGAATACGTCCAATCTTTTGCCATAGCTTTTGAATTGGTGTTAGTTTCATTTCTTTTCCTCCTATATTACACGTAGCGACAAAGTATATAAGGCTATGGGTCAAATTAGTATATAAGGGTCGAGGGGGTATATATACCCCCCTATGCCTCCCGCTCACCTATTTCTGATAGGCCAGCCCCTGATACATAGGGGCATCCCTATGGGGGGCCAATATATGGGGGGGTATGGAGAGGGGTCACCCCCTCCTATGTGCGTGTGCTGTTATGCTATATGCTTATGCGTATCTGCGTGACATTATAGACATTATGACTATAACATCTGTCAAATATGATTGATATGTATCCATTGTTTTACCTCTAATATACCATGGCGACCAAGCATATAAAGGTATGGGTAGGAGTCAGGCCCTGCCGGTATTTTTGTTAGTGCCATGGGGTAGTTATTAAAAATAAAATAACATAGCGCCAGTCAAGGCCCAACCACCTTAAGAGTCTACGCTTAATCAAGGCGCCCCCAGCTCAAAAAGACTGCCACGGCATCGGCATCAATTAAATGCATCTGCGGCTCTTCTTCTGAATCCCAAATTGTGTTTACTGTTTCGTAAAATGTATCGGTGAATTCCATATGTAGTATACCCCTATACCCCTACCTACCCCTACGGGCCCATGTGGACATACGGGTTGGGGTGTCCATGCGGGATGTTTGTTTCCATATTTGGTGTGCCACTGTGCGGGCTATTACATCCCTATTGTGTGTGTCTATGTCTTGCTGTGTTATTGTTGTTGTCATGTTTCTTAACTCCTATTATACCAATAGCTACCATACATATAAGCCTATGGGTGAGTGTTATAGAGGATGTATGTTTATATCTCTAATGCACTATATAAAGGATATAATTCCGCTCACTGTTTTCGGGTCTCTTCTCGACTACCCCCGGTCTAAAAAAAGAGAGCCCCCACCCGCTCCAAACATATCGGTAGGGGGTAAAACACATCGAGCTAAATTTTGAATGTACTATAAAGCAACTATAGAGTATATACTATATCTATATAGGGTCTTAATTAATCTCTCTTAATATACCAGAACCACAACCTTTAAATATACACACTGTATTACTACTATAGTAACCAAAATGGAGAATTAGAAATGACAAAGAAAACGCAGAATAGTATTAAGTGGACATGTAACGAAATATGTGATTTGCTCTTGAGCAAGAACAAAGCTTATGGCGATTCAGCCATAGAGCCAGATAATATTTTTAGCAAGCTCGATTCAGCACAGGCAATCTGTGCACGTATCGATGACAAGCTCAGTCGTATTAAGAACACTGGGCTCGATGATGCAACTGAAGACACGCTCGATGATTTGATAGGATATCTTATCTTACTCAAAATCGCGCGGAGCGAGGCGACAGCTAATGTGACAGTTTACACAATGTGTAATTGTGAACATGGGTGCACTATTTGTGGACCTAAATGTGAATGTATATGTAATGAAGGTCAAGATGGTCGAACTGGATATGTTCCACCGTGGAGCCACGAAATTCCAAAGGAAGTGAGAGTGTTTACTAATGGAAGCGAAATGGAGCCTAATCAAAAGTAGAGTTGATTAAATGATAGAGATGAAAGAACTTATGAAGCAATCTCTAGCACAACAGGTGCTGGAGAAGGGAGGCAGAATTGAGCCTCTTATAGTAGATAGCAAAACAACCGATGGTCTAGGACTATGCAACCCGTCGATTTGGCATAAACCTGATACAACTAAGTATCTAATTAATGTGCGACATGTATCGTATTACCTACACCATTGTGAAGGCGACCAGAAATATCAGACCCCATGGGGACCTCTGAATTATGTTCGACCTGATGACGACCCGTTCCTTAGAACCAAGAACTATATATGTGACTTTAATCTAAGGAATATGAAACTAACTAACCCGCGCGAAGTAAATACTAATAAGTTTACTAAAGAACCCGAATGGGACTTTGTGGGACTAGAGGACGCTAGGCTTGTACAATGGGATGGAAAGATGTACATGACAGGTGTACGTAGGTATGCTCCTAATGGAAAGGGTAGAATGATACTGTCCGAAATTGACGTAACAGCGAAAGGTGTTAAAGAAATAGGACGTTATGTTATAGACCCACCTGAAGGAGACGAACCCTTCTGTGAAAAGAACTGGATGCCTATTGAGGATATGCCATTCCATTATGTGAAATGGTCTAATCCGATTGAAGTGGTTAAAGTAGATATCAATAAGAAATGGAAGAACAACCCTAAGAAGTATAGATGTCCAAGTCAATACGTTTACAAGGGAAAGGACGACGAGAAGATGGACCTTCAATTAGACCCACGTGGTGGTTCTCAGATAATCAAATACGGCGATGAGTATATGGCTGTAGTACATGAATGTGATTATTGGCACAATGAAAAGAATGACCGTGACTCACACTACTATCATAGAATTATGACATGGGATAGGAACTGGAAACTAACAGGACACTCTAAACCATTTAAATTTATGGATGGTCGTATAGAGTTCTGTTGTGGAATGGCCCCTCATCCTGATGCAGAGAACGGTGGAGTTTACATTACGTTTGGTTTTCAAGATAACTCAGCTTACATGATTCATGTAGGTAAGGACCATCTAAACCAACTATTAGACAAATGAATAACTATTGGACAACCACAGACTGGCCTACACTAGAAATCACAACCTCTATTCCTAAACAGGGGTGTGTGGTAGATTGTGTATTTTGCCCACAAAGGGTTTTACAGAAGATATGGAATGAGAAACATTTCACTACTGAAGAAGCTAGAACCATGAAGTTAGAAGATTTTAAGATGGTAATAGATAAGTTACCTAAACAAATACGAATAACTTTTTCAGGATTCACTGAACCATGGTTAAATAGAAATACTTCAGCAATGTTATTATACGCGCATCAAGAAGGGCACCCAGTATCTGTGTTTACTACAGCAGTGGGAATGAAGCTCAAAGATGTAGAGTTAATAAAGAACATTCCATACTGTGGTGGTCCTAATGGTGGATTCACGTTACATCTACCTGACAGAGAACGATTGGCTAAACACCCTGTTACTAAAACATACATTAAGGTATGTCAAGCATTAAAGGATGCTAACATTAAAAACTTTACTACTATGTCGATGGGAGAGGTCCACGAAGAAGTGGAACACATATATCCTGATAAGACAGTTAATAAATATGAAATGTGGCATAGAGCAGGTAATCTCTTAGGAGAAGCCCAACTTAAACCAGAAGTAAAGGAAGTGTTTGATAGATTTAAATCTGTAATGCATAACACTGAAAAGACGTGTGGTTGTATAGAGGGACTGTATCATAATATATTATTACCTAATGGTGAAGTATCTCTGTGTTGTATGGACTATAACCTAGATGAAATACTAGGAAACCTATACACACAAGAATATGATGATATATTACCAGCACCTAATACTACATACGATATGTGTATGATGTGTGAGAACGGTGTAGACCCTGTTAAGAGTAAGACGAGTATTATAAAGACAATGGGAGAAGCTGAAACAGTTGACTCTCAACATTTCTTTGCTCCTGATGAAATGGTACAATATCTAGGGTTTGATATAAACCCAGAGAAGCGTGTACCTGAAGCAGACCTTATACAGAGTATGAGACAATATATATTTCCTAATAAAACCTTTGTTGACGTAGGAGCACATATTGGAACCTATACATGGATACTAGGTCCATATGCTCAAAAGGTATATGCCTTTGAACCTACTCAACGTATATATAATCATTTATGTGCTAACATTATGATAAAGGACCTTTCTGATAAAGTAGACACTTATAACTGTGGATTATCTTCTGAGAATGGTAAGTTACCCTTTTATGAAAGACAACCTGATGGTGGTACCAATGGGTTCACTGCAATAGGATGGAAAGATGAAAATACATATGAACTACCAGTTATGAAATTAGATGAATTTGAAATAGAAGATATAAGTTTGATTAAGATAGATGTAGAGGGACATGAGCTCCAAGTTATTAAAGGAGCTTCTGAAACCCTTATTAAGAATGAATACCCTCCCATACTCTTTGAGAGTTGGGAACCTGATGGCTCTCAGCTAAAGGGAGACCTAAGGACAGAGTTATTCAATTATTTATATGAACTGGGATATGCAATAGAACATACTGCTTATCCTGAGATATTTCTAGCAACGAGGAACTAAGTATGGATATACAAGCAAAATTAGAACAATACATCGACGCCCCTGATGTACCCGAGCATTCTTTTGAAGCAGGGTGGGAGTATGAACTCGCAGGGCAATATGCATCTGCAATGGGGTTTTACCTCAAGTGTGCAGAGCTAACAGATAACGACCTTTTGGCATATGAGTGTTTAATGCGTAAAGCTATATGCTTTAATAGGTTAGGAGGAAGAGAATCACATCTGGCTAATTGTTGTCAATTGGCTATAGCACTAATGCCCGGTAGACCTGAAGCATATCATTACTTGAGTGCTTCTTATGAACGTACTGGTCGCTGGCACGAGTCTTATAGTATTGCACGAGCAGGACAAAGACTGAATGCAGAACGTGACCCATTAATGTTTGACATAGATGGAATGGATTTAGATTATCCCGGCCCCTTCGCTATGCCTTTCCAAGAAGCAGTAGCTTTGTGGTGGATTGGTAGATTCGATGACTGTCGTGATAAATTTAAAGAAGTAATGAAAATGGATAAGGTATCCAAAGAATACAAAGGTCACTGTAAATGGAATATTGATAATCTAGAAGGTAGAGATGCAGACGCTTTAGCAGGAATAAAAAAGGTTAAGAAAGGCACCACTACTAACAAAGATGAGATTATCAAGAAAATGATAGCGGAGAAAAAGAAGTGAGCAAGGTCTTTGCTCCCCAAATTCAACCCGATGGTTATATTTCTGAACCAGACTTTAAAGAAATGAGGGCTTTGGGTATGAATGACCCTAAAGAATTCGAACGACTAAAAGGACTGTCAACAGAAGAACTGTTAAAAGAATATGTAGACGACTGTGTACCAGCACATCGTAAACCTACATTAATAGTAATAGATGATTTCTATACTAATCCTGATGCCATGAGAGATTACGCCCTATCGAAAGATTATGTAGGAAGAGGATATCATGGAGCAGTAGGCAATCGTACTAACGAAAACCACCACCCCAAAGGAATTAGAAAATATTTCGAAGACTTGTTGGGTAAAAAGATATGTGATGGTAAAGAGTTGGGTGGTTGGGATTATGCAACCAATGGCGTCTTTCAACACTGTATGGCTGAAGACCCCTTTGTTATCCACTGTGATGACCAAGAGTTAGCAGCTATAATATACCTTACACCAGATGCACCAGTAGAATGTGGAACAACTTTATATCAACATAAAGAAACAAAACAGAATGCTGTAAGAGATGGTGATTGGTCTGTGTTCAAAGGTAACTTCTATGATAAAACTCCTTTCGAAGAAGTAGACAGAGTAGGTAATAGATATAATAGAATGATACTAATGGATGGTAGGGCAATACATGCCGCCACCCAATATTTCGGAGATAATATAAATAATGATAGATTGTTTCATATTTTCTTTTTTAGTACAGAGGAACAACAATGAGTGAAGAGAAGTGGACCGCAAGTCACATGAGGCTGAGCCCGTCAAAAATAAATACATACATGAAATGCCCTAGGGAATTTTATTACAAGTATATCGCTAAGATACCTGAGAAGAAAACAATTCATTTGTTTCGTGGAACCTTAGTGCACCAAGTTCTAGAAGACCTTTTTAAGAAAAAGTTTAAGTCCCTGTCAGTATGGGAAAAGGGAGCCCCAGAACAATGGGTACAGGAAGAGTTCGAGAAAGGTTGGGAAGAGAAGATAGCCAAACATAAGTGGCTGTGGGAAATACACACCAAGGAAGAGATGGATAATATGTATCTCGAGACTGAAGACATACTCCAGAATTTTGTAAAGAGTGTTAACAAGAAATTGACTGAGATGGTTAAGTGGAAGATATATAAAAACAAATATCAGGCTTGGAACTCAGTAGCTCCGAAGTATGCTGAGAAGTGGGTTAAGTCTAAAGAATACGCAGTAATAGGTATTGTTGATGCAGTGTGTAATGATTTCGATGGTGGTACAACTTTGCTGGACTACAAGACCAGTAAGCGCTATGGTGCATACCTCCCAGAGGATTATTATCGCCAGCTGATTATCTATGCATTCTTGTACACATTAGAGATGGGCGAAATGCCGAAATTTGTGGGCGTTAATTACCTTCGCTTTGATGATACCTTCTTTGTGAAAGTTACACAGAGCGTGCTTGATGAAGCCAAGGACTTAATTAAGATGGTACACAATTGTTTAAAAGAGCGTGAGGAATATGAGGAACGCTATGAACAAATTCCCCAAAATCTCTGTAAGTGGTGTTCGTTTAATAAACAACACAACGGTGGACCATGTGATGTAGAGATACCTAAGTGGAAGCCTAAATACAAGAAAAGTAAAGAGACATACGCAGACATTGATACGAAAGCGAAAGGACTAATACAACTTGATGCACAGACCCAATTTCCAGAGTTTGACTAAGAGTAATCTTTATATATATCCTCTGTATAGAAATATACATGGCGCGCGATGATTATGGTGCTATCAATGTTATATCTGAGGAAGAAAGAGAGATTCTCGGCATTGGTGGGGCTAAAAGACCTGACGATGACGATGAGGAGAAGTTATTCGAGACTATTGGCAAAGCTGCTGATAAGATAGGAGAAACGAAAGTGGGTAAAAAGATAGGAACTATAATCACTATAATTTTATTAGCGCTTCTTAGTGGGGGGGCCAACATGTCTATTATTCATGATTATATGAATGGAGATGATGATGGCCCACTCGGGGGCTGTCTACAACACGACGCTACAAATTACAATCCAGATGCCACCTTTGATGATGGCAGCTGTAACTTTTTAATCATAGTGTATGGTTGTACTAATTCTCAAGCTGAAAATTATCAACCCAATGCTACGCATGATGATGGACGTTGTGTAGTTATAAATGACAACCCTAATGGTACTAATGGTTCTAACGAAACTGCGGCCATATATGGTTGTACAGACACAGAAGCTAATAATTATGATGATAAAGCTACGGAAGATGATGGTTCATGCGATTACGAAGATGAATATGAAGAAGAACATGGTAACCATACCTCTGTGCATTTCTATCCCGGTTGGTATAACGAAGAGACAGATAATATGTCTGTTTTCTGGGTAGACCCCAATGCTGATGGTATATCCGTATTAACAGATATAGATACGGATTGTTTTGATTATAGTACTTCTGTATTAGTTTATGTAGACGTATGGCACGAAGAGTCTGGTAATTATAACTGGACAGATTTATATTTAACAGTCAATGGTGAAGATTGGGATTATCACTGGCTTAACTTTACTTTCGAAGAACTTAACGAAACAGAAGGTACGTGGTCCATGTGGGTAGCATTACTCGTATGGGACGAGGAGTTAGAAGATTATACATATCAACAACAGTTTGATATTCCAATGATAAGAGTGGAGGCAACAGATGAGTAATCATAAAAAAGACGCAGCAAACCCTGACGGGAATTTCGCTAACTTCATGATGATGTTAGTAGCAGCACCTGTCGTAATGGCATGGGTAGGACTATCTATATTCTTAGTAACGATGGCATTCCGTCATCCAGAGATAGTAGAAGATATAGAATCTTATAAGTCAGTACTACTAATCATAGGGTCACCTGCATTAGTTATTATATATAAGGTATTAGAGTTATGGACTGCTCAACAGAACAGTCAGATAGAACAAACAAGAAAAGGTACTTTCCGTAATGGAGATGACCATGAACACGAAGAGGAAATAAAAAAATGAACGACTACGAAGGAGAAATAGTTCTGCAAGATATAGAGAAGATGAAGGCACAGATAAGCGGGCTTGAAGTTAAGATAGCAGCTCTAGGAGTCTTAGCATCATATATCCCTGAGGATGTAACAAATAAACACATCCCTAAAGGATGTTGCAGAGAAAAAGAAGAGGAAGAATAAGCATGGCTTATAAAAGAGGGAAGCTTAAAAAGAATGGTGTTCCCCGTAAAAAGCCCTCAAAGCGTAAAACTAAGAAGGGTGAATATAGGGACGGTAAAGGTAAGCTTCAAAAAAAGAGGAAATAAAGATGGCAGAAAATCAAAATAAGAAATACAATATTGATAAAACTCTTACAATGAGAAAAAGTGGTTCTGGAGAGAAAGTTTTTAGTCACGTAGGTGGCAAGACACATGCTTTAGAAAAACACCCTATAAGTAAGGAAACAGCTTTACATCAAATTAGAGATGTAACTGAATCTGAGATAGCTAGTAGGGAACATCATAAACATCACATTGGAAAGAGACAACACAGTAAGACTCCCCACGGAGACCACACATAGGAGAAACTATGACAGAAGAAGAAGAAACTAAAGAAACATGTTGCGACTGTTGTTGCACTAAAACAATTTTAGCTAAAATAGATAAACAGAATTTTATAAATATGAATTATCAAAATGAGAATGATAATGGATTTAATTCTACTCTATCTAAGCTAAATGATATACTCGAACTGCTACAGAAAAGCGATAAGTAATGGCACCACGCAAGAAAACAGCAGCTAAGAAGAAACAAGCAGCCGCCCGTAAAAAGAAGGGTGGTTCTAATGTAGGAAAGTATAAGAAGGGTATAGCATTTGCTGGACCTTCTGGAGGCGCGCCAGCCGGAAGCTTTCCTATTAACACGCGTAAGAGAGCTAAGTCAGCTCTCAAGTTAGCCCACAATGCTCCACGTCCCGCAGGGATAAGAGCAGCAGTTTATAGAAAATACCCCTCATTGAAGCCTAAGAAGAAGGGTAAGAAGTAAACTTTATATAGGTAGAGTTTCTATCTGTTTATTGGGCTCTCATCACAGGGCCACGGCTCCACAGGATACTTTACGCAAGTGCCACCGTGGGAGCCCCAAACATGGAGACAAACATGGTAAACAACACAACAAACGAAACAGCAACTAACGAGACCGCTGAGAATACGAATATGACCAACGGTAACGTTACTGCGGATGAAGTAAGCGAATCTGGAATGTTAGATGGTATACTGGATGCATTAGTAGACTCACCCGAGCTTATGCTCGCGCTTGGAGTCATAGGAGCACTTGTTGCTTATATTGCATACACTCAACCAACTGTAAAAGCGTTAATATACAAATTTGGAGGTTCTTATCTAAAGAACCACGAAGCTGAGATAACGAAGTTATTGGATGTACATTTAACGACAGCCCAGTTGAAAGCTTACGAGAAGCTAGATGAAGTAGCTCAAAAGCATGTAAAAGATGCAATGCTCAGAAATGTAATACTGTCTGTATGGGACCAGAACGATGATAAATTCGTTGCCGCGGTCAAAGCAGAAACAAAGGAAGCTTTAGCTAGCGCTAAGACTCTTTGAACGAACACGAGTACGAGCAGCGGTTAAGCCAGCGGGTAGGAGAAGGAGAATATGAACGTCATAAAGAACTTGTACGCCTGTTGGCTCGCAATCTTGCTCTTGAAGATATTTTGTGGGAAGAAATTTCTCTACATATTCGGGATGTTAACTTACGAACAGAGCTCTTGCGCCAAAGAAATTCAATCGTTCGTGACATACATACGGAATTCAGAGCATTAAATATAGAGATTCCAACTATTGTCGAACAGAAGACAGAAGGATTTGCTAAATTTTTGGAGGACTTAGGTGAGCCAAGCGATAAAGAACGAGGGAAAGAAACTACAGACAGCACTGACAGGTAAGAACGTATATGATACACGTTCTCTTGAAGAATTATTTGAATCTGTAAGAAACGACGAATCTAAAATGAAGATGCTCGTAAGAGCGTTTTGTGATTCTTATTTAATAGACAATAAACAAAGACCATTAAAATTAAGACCCTTACAAGAAGCTATTATAGTTAAGTCATTAACTCACCCTAAAGATATGAGGCAACGTAAATTAGCAATATTAGCTCCACGAGGGTGTGGTAAATCATACGCTCTCTCTGTAGCGGTTGTTATATATATGTTCTTTAAAAGGTTTAGGGATTTAATATTTGTATTAGCTCCTAGTGAAGACCAAGCTGCACTTATCTTTGGATATGTATATAGACACTTTAAAGATAACAAATTCTTGGATAGCTTAGTGGATAACTATAAATTTCACAATAAGCCCCATATACGCATGAAAGGGGGCACTATGATGCGCAGAGCTCCATTAGCGCCTAGTAATCAAGGACAAGCTATTCGGGGACAACACCCTACATTCTGTATTGTTGATGAGTCCCCTCTCATCGACGATAAATTGTTCATTGATAATGTAGAACCAGCGATAGTTTCAAATATGGCCCCGTTCATAAATCTAGGTACGCCAAAGTCTAAAGACAACCATATGCATCGGTATTTGTATGATGATGCTTATGAATCTACGTGGACGCGCCTAGTGTATACGTGGAGAGATGCAGTGAAGATAGGTGAGGCATATAGTCCTGCCTATACTGAAGAAGACATGCTAGCAAAGATGGTAGAGTGGGGAGAAGACTCCATATACTGGAGAACTGAATATGAATGCGAATTCGTGGAAAGTATATCTAATGTATTTAATCCAGAAAAAGTAAAAGCGTGCTATCATGATTACAAACTCAACATCCCCGACAACACTTACGAAGGCGGAGAAAATTGTGCTGTCGCTGTTGACATTGGCAAATCTGTTAACTCTACTGTCATTAGTGTATGGGCCCGCGAGAAAGATGAGTTTGGAGATATTACCCGCCTTATATACATTGAAGAGATTAATCCTAGAACCGGTGGACATGACATTCCATATCAGCGTCAACGTATTATGGATATTGCTCGGGGGTTTAGTGCTGGTAAAGTTATTATCGATGCTACGGGTATTGGCGGCGCTATTGAACAAGACATAAGAATGGAATGTATACAAAACTCACCCCAAATACAATTTATACCTTTTGTATTTACAGGAGGACCAAGGGGAAGTAAAACACAAATATATAGAGACTATGTTTCTTATATGCAACAATTAAAGATTAAAGTACCTAATCCCGAAGGATTAGATTTCAATGAACGTAAACTAATAAATAAATGGTTTAGAGAACATGCAGACTTAGAGTATGTAATGGATGCAGCGAATAAGACTGAACGTATTAGTGCACCATCTGGGAGACATGATGATTATTGTGATAGCTCTGTATTAGGGATTCATGCTACTCTGGCAATGTTGCCCGGAGCAGCAGCTATAGCGCCTTCACAGAGTCATGGAAGGACTCGCACTCAGTTAACTTCTAATATAGGCAGGCACTCAGGAGCGCCCCTATTTAGGACCAGAACGCGCAATTTCAATCTAAAAAAGGGATTTTCATTGTGACGAAATCTTTATATACTATTATCAAATACTATATAAGAGGTAGCCATGGCTTTATTCGATAGAGTACGAAGAATTTTCGCTCAAACAGGAAGCGCACCTCCTTTTAAGGAGAATGACCCGCTAGATTTTGGAGCAGGTGTTATAAAGCGCCTGAAGCTTTCAAATAATTGGAATTACGGGAACAAAGGGAAGTATGAAGAACATTTAGGTAAACCACGTTTATATATGAATGTTTATCTCGCTGACCCTATTGTTAGGAGTCTGATAGACCTACCTTGTTTTTATGCAGTGAAAGATGGTTTTGATATAGTCACTGATGATGACAAGCTTAGGCAAAGGATAGAGGAAATGTTCAGAGATATAAACATTAAGAACTTACTATATGGTTGGGTTCGTAATGCTAGAATCTTTGGTACAGGATACATGGAGTGGACCGGAGACAACTTGGTACTTCGTTCTAGCCAGAACATGTTTGTTCAAAGGAATGAACATGGACAAACAAAATATTATTTCCAAGATATAGGAGAGGAGAATGAAAACGTATTTTTTGAACCTGAAGAGATTGTATCTCTACTTAACAACCCCTTCGATGATTACGCTTACGGCCTTTCTGACATCCATCCCATTCTTTATTTGGTTGACCTCAAAGATTATGCCGAACGAGACATCGGAGCCGCTCTCAACAAATATGCTTCTTCTCGCTTTGATATATCTTGTGGACTTCCCGATATGCCTTATGGTCCTGACAAAATTAACGAAGTGGTGGATGCCTTCAACGCGCTAGAGCCCGGTGAAGATATTATTCACGGAAACGATATAATAATTAAAGAATTACAAGGAACACAAAGAGCGTTTGAATATGGTAAATATACAGACGACATATTAGATAAGATACATATGGCATTGAAAGTTCCTAAAACAATGTGGACCGACCCTGAAAAGGCTCGACCCATTTTTGAACCATATGTAAGATATTTACAAACTATGATAGAATCTGCAATGAATGCACAACTAATGCCTCAATTAGAAAATGGAGAGGCTAGGTTTAAGTTTAGGCAGATTAACGTAGAAGATGCATTCACTAAAGCCAAGACGGATATGATTTATCTGTCTGAGGGTGTACTATCGCCGGGCGAAGTTAGAGAAGAGCGAGGTCTTGACCCTGAAGGTGTAACTGAACTAGACATGGAAACATCCGAAGATATCAAGGCTTCTCCTATAAAAAAGGAGCAAAGTGATAAGAATGCAAATATTTCTGGTGGAAAGAATCAAGATAAGAAAGAAGAATCTGCTAGAGCACAGAACAGAGGAAATAAGCCGTCTGCTAACGCAACAGGGGACAGAGCATGAGTTATAAAAAATGTGTAGCTTCAGTAGAAGCTTCCTTAAAGAAACGGGGTTTTGATAACTCCGATGAGCTTGCGTCCAATATGTGTAATATGTGGGCAGACGAGAACGGTGTAGAGAGGGAATTCGGAAGAAGTATATCTGAAGAACCCGTACGTCGCACCTTTGGACTTTCCTTAGATAGTCCTGAAGATATAAACTTCATGGACAATGAGGGGTTTAAAAGTGTAGAGATACCTGTTCTAGCTATAACATCTGGGCCACATGAATACAATAAGGATGATATAGAGCAAAAGGTTTATATAGAACCGGAAATATTAAAAAAGAATATAGAAGCTTTCAAAGAGCTTCCTATATACTTCAATCATCAACGTACGCCGGAGGATTTAATTGGCATGGCTGCTAATCCCGAAGTCGTTGAGTTGGAAAATGGAAAGACTGCTGTTAAGATGTTGGCGACTGTCAATAATCAAACCGACCGCGGTCAAGAAGTAATGAACAAAGTAAAAGAAGGTGACGTAACCCACGTTAGCATTGATTGGTTTTCCAATGATGTAGATGTGATGGGCGATACTTTCGCTACGAACATACGTCCCACAGAAGTAAGTTTTATAGACAATACTACTATGGACCCTGTATGTAAAGAGTGTACTATTGAAAAGGAATGTGAAATACATACCGAGGCCAAAGACGAGGATTGCGACTCTTGTTGCGATGCTTGTAAAGTTGGCGAAAAGTGTGAGAGTGAAGATGGGAATCAAACTGAGGTAATAAATATGACTGAAGAAACTCCTAAAGGTTCAGAAGCAGAGAATATAGTTGAACGCGAATTTGCGTCACTACGCTCGCAGCTAGAGCAATTAGAAGCATCCAAATCAGAAATCTCAACACAGTACGAAGAGGCTTTAAAAGAAATTGAAGCATTTAAGTTACTGGAAGAAGAGAGAGCTGAGAAGGAAGCTGCTGAAAGAAAAGCTGCAACCGTAGAGGCAATTATATCCAAAGAAATCTTGTTCGGACAAATCGAAGAAGATGGAAAGGATGCCCGCGTTGAAGACTTGGCTGCTTGGGACGAACCGAGGCTGACTGGTTTCAGCGAAGCTCTTGCTGCAATGCCAGTTCCTGAAGAAACAGAACGAACTTTCGGAAAAGGTAAATCTAACGAAGGCGAAGCTGTTCCAGCAGAAACTGAAAGAAAATTTGCAGTCAAGATAGACAAACAATCGGGTAAAATAACTCTCGATAAAGAATTACTAAAAGGTGATTAAAAATGGCAACAGAAATACTAGTAAATGATGGTGGTGCACCAGCAAGAATTTTACCGTTCACAGCTGGAAGCGCTATTACTGCTGGTTATGCTTTACAAATGGGCGCAGACGCAGAAGTTGATACAATAGCATCAGCTGACGTGAATCACCCCGTAGGTGTAGCACTAACTACAGTAAGCTCAGGCGAGACCGCTAGTGTCGTAACAGGTCATGGTGTAGTACTTAATATGTACTGTTCAGGAACAATTGGAAGGGGCGGCCATGTGGCAACTCTAGCCGATGGTAACCTTGGACCGGGTTCAAGCTCAGCAGTGAGTTGTGGAATCTACATCGACCCAAGTGGCGCGCACAGTGGTGCAGCAACATTACAACGGATTCTGTGGTTTGGTTAAATAAATATAGGTATTAACAATGGTAGCATTAAATGATAATTTAGCAACCGGTGTCCTTACGACCTTGAACACAGGTGCGTATAACGCAACTGGTGGTTCAGGAGAACGTGTACTTATTGACTACAAAGATGCAATTCAGGATTATAAGGTTACAAACCTTCCTGCTCTTGGCATGTTTGCAGAACCAATGACTACAGAGACCGGCGGTGATATTGATATCACATTCGCAAAGCCCTCCATGGGAATGGAGGAAATCAACGAAGGTAACACACCTAAGTACCAACACACTAACCTACGCTCCGAGAGAGTGTCTGTTAATGAGTGGGGACTTGCAATTGGTGTAACCCGACGTATGATTGAAGACTCAAGATATAACGAAGTTGAGATGGCCCTTAATGAGGCAAGAAGAGCGGTAGACCGTCATCTAACCAAGCACGTAATTTATGCGTTGCTCGGTATAGGCGACTCCACTCTAGGTACTGGGCTAACACCCGGAACTTCTATCAGTTATGATAGTGCTGAATCAGGTATTGTTAACTTCACAAACAACGTTTATGGTGGTTTCTTAGGAACTGGCGGAACAGTTAACGCAGGACGTATTTACTCCTACGGTTTAACAAGTGACGCAATTCTTACAGGAACTCACTACGTACAAGCAACTGGTGCAGCTGGTGACGGGGAATTCGCTTTAAGCGATGTAACCGACGCCATGGAACTAATCGGTGGTCACGGATACACAGCATCCGAGATTATGATTTCTCCACAGCACTACAAGACTTTACTTAACTTAGCAGACTTCACAACTGCAATCAATGGAACCTCAAACGCTTCCATGCCGTATGTTGTAGAAGAAACCGAGATGCTCGGTAAGACTGCTTCGACTGGTATTGTTGGTAGCATTTACGGATTAAACGTGACTGTTAACGCTTGGTGTCCTCCGGACCGTGTTTTCATATGGGATGGCGCTGTCAAACCTATGGCATACGTGGAAAGGAGACCATTGACTGTTGAAGAGGCAAACCCCGGTTTCGGAATTGTCGGTTCATACATGTCGATGCGATACGGATTAAAGGTAGTTAACCCGGCATCCGGTGTAGTTGTAATTAACGCTGCTTGAGCAGGTTGAAACAACAGGGCTTCTGGGAGTGAGCCTTAATCACTCCCAAATTTGATAATTTTTTCGACAGCAGGCGCGAGAAGGTAGCAACATGAAAGGTGACAAAGCAAGAAAATCAATGATGAAGCAATCCGTTCCACGTGCGTGGCGCGCTTATGTTTCGGGTGCTACATGGACTGCTGGCACATCTACTCTTAGTATTCATAATTTTAATGCTCCTGATGTTGATGTAGGTATTACAGGAACTGGGGGTTCTCAAGGAACTCAAGGTACACAAGGTACTCTAGGAACACAAGGAGCTATAGGTGCTCAAGGTACAGCTGGTACAGCTGCATCTCAAGGAACTACTGGTACTCAGGGAACTACTGGAACTCAAGGAACTACAGGAACTCAAGGAACTACTGGTACTCAGGGAACTACTGGAACTCAAGGAACTACAGGAACTCAAGGTACACAAGGTACTCAAGGAACACAAGGGGTTCAAGGAACTCAGGGTACTCAAGGTACTCAGGGTACTCAAGGTACTCAAGGTATATTAGGTGCTTTTGGTGGAGACAGTCTTGAATTTAACTGGTCTACTTTAGATAATTCTGCTGCTGTGCCCGGTCAAACTAATATAGCTTTAGATTTAGCTGCGCCCGCAGGAGCTACTCCATATGTTTATTCCGATGCTACAAAGGTAGCCGTTTCAAACTTTGATATAAACTCTGATGATATTTCGGCATGGCTTGCTACTTTCGATGACCAAACTGATAACCCTAGAGGTTCTATAAAGATAACTCAATCTAATGATTCCTCTTATTGGGCTATATATAATATTACAGGAGCATCAACTACGTCAGGCTCTAGTACTACTGCATGTCACTACTTAGACGTAGATGGTATAACCTATAATGGTAATTTTAATAATGGTGAGAACGTAGTTCTCAGTTTTGTTTCTTTTGGTGCTCAAGGAGCTCAAGGAGAACAAGGACTTATTGGAGTACAAGGTACTCAAGGAATTAGAGGTCTTACTGGTTCTCAAGGAATACAAGGTATTCAAGGAACTCAAGGAACTTCAGGTCCAATAGGAGACCCCGGCGAACCCGGACCTCAAGGTACACAAGGTACTTTAGGAACACAAGGTACTACAGGAACACAAGGTACTACAGGAACACAAGGTGCTACAGGTACTCAAGGTACTACAGGTGCTCAAGGTACTACAGGTTCTCAAGGTGCTACTGGTACACAAGGTGCTACTGGTACACAAGGTACAACAGGTGCTCAAGGTGCAACTGGTACTCAGGGAACTACTGGTACTCAGGGAACTACAGGCGCTCAAGGTGCAACTGGTACTCAAGGAACAACAGGTACTCAAGGAACAACTGGTGCTCAGGGAACTCAAGGAACAATTGGAACTCAAGGAACAACAGGTACTCAAGGAACAACAGGTGCT
>VTLG01014029.1_pt1 | contig 31056 bp, 31 predicted proteins | sample 4694571 | NCBI WGS metagenome assembly VTLG01 (sample SAMN12604809, study PRJNA352737) | marine metagenome | biome: ENVO:00000447; feature: ENVO:00000209|ENVO:00000569|ENVO:01000036; material: ENVO:00002151; isolation source: viral sequences binned using virsorter ...
TATAAACTACACCATCTATTAAATGATCTTCTTGTAAAATATCTCCTGCAAATGGTGATTCAAAATTTTGTGAACTAATACTCCAAACATTTGCTAATTTTTTAGTTTCTACTTTTAACCAACTACCACCATAAGCTGTTTGTGCTGTAGCTTGTGCACCCTCTCCCGGATCTCCCAATTCATTACCATCTTTACCATATCTTGACAAAAAGACAAGATAGGTATTAGCATCTGGAACCGATTGAATAGTATATCCGCCATTCCAAAAATCCGCATCTGCTCCTGCTGCTCTAGTAATTTGTATTTGATCACCAACCCTCATACTGTGTCCGATTTCTTTAATATCGGCCATCGGCTTAGTAGTATCTTCAAGAATAGGATAATCTGCAGCAGAAATATAACCTACAATATTTTCATTTAAATCAAAATCCTCATTGGGAACCATGTCTATAAGATTTAATTCTTTAGTTTCATGAATATAACCAGCTACTGTAGCTTGTCGAGCCCTAGTAAAATATGAAGCTCCTTGATATACCGTTTCACCGACTTCAAATTGATCTCCATTTCCTCCTACCTCATTTAATATAAATGACAACATCGGTGCTGAGGATCTTGACATAGACTCAACATCTCTAAAATCTTCTCTTGTAATATTGACATCACCTCTATGTTCTATTTTTCCATCCATAGCATGATGTGGAGCATCATGTGTAAATACCTCAACCTCAGGTTGAAAATATGTTTGAATCTGAGAATCAATAGTAGGTGGTTGATGAATTATTATAATAGGATGATATCTTCTTGTATGTAACTGTTCATATACAGGACGACCAAGTTCAAATCCCGAATCATCGTAATCATCTACATCTGAAGGTTTACCGGGACCTTGACGGTTACCTGATCCAGCATGAAATCCTGATGTAAAAAGTTCAGCAGATGCTTTAAGATAAATGGCCAATTCACCAAACATCTTCATTCCGGCGGGATGTACTAATCTATCTACATGTGCTCTATATTTTGTAGTATCAATAGGAGCTTTTAAAACATAAGAAAAATCTTGATAATATCTACTATCTTGTATTTTTGGAGCATCATCTAATCTTCCTTGTGTACCAACATATTTACCGGGATATTGTGCAAATGCACCAACAATAGCCTTTATCTGTGCATTTCCATCGCCATCTGCTGCAAGGACTGTTGGTGAAGAAGAATATCCTGCTCCAACATTTGTAATGTCTATCGTTTTAATTGAACCGGCAGCAACACTAGAAACCTCTACAATAGCATTATTACCTTTCATTGAAGTATCTACTACGGCAGCATTAGAAGTATCTAAGTATGCGGTACTTACAAATTTTCCTGTAAGAGTATCAGATGGTTGTAATGATGTTTCTTCAGGTAGAACATAACTATATGTGTTAGTGTCTATAACTGCATCAACATCAAAAGTACCATTAAAAATTTCAGTAGTAGATCCTTCAACCCTAATTTTATTATGTGTAGTTTTATTATGATTTGTTTCAGTTACAATTACTGTTTGGTTAGCTTGATGTGAAACTGCAGTAATGCTATCACTACCATAAGTTGCGGCAGGATTATAATTAATAGAAAAAGCTTCACCCGTAGATATTGTTCTAGAACTATCAACTATAATTGAAGAAGAATTTGTATGTTCTACAATAGTTGTTGTTCTACTATTAGCATAAGCTAAGGTTGCATAAGTTACTTCATTTGGAAAAATTGTTGTTCCATCTACTGCTGTAATAACATTACCTGATTGAGTAATATTACCTTCAGTATATGTAAGTGTAGTTAATCCATCATAAGCAGTGATTCGATCACTTCCTACATCTTCAGTAAACATTCTATTTCCGTCTTCAGTAGCAAGAAAATCTAAATCTTCCATAAGTACAAACGTTACCGCAGCTTCTGGGTACATTGCACCACCATCTTCAAAAACTATTCTATTATAATTTCCAGATGCATCAGCTGGATCCTCCGCCATTATATAAGAAAGTTCTCCAGAAAATCTAGTAGTAGTTAACATATCTACTCTTAGAGTTGTATTACCATTCGGAATATTTCTTCTCATATATCCCTCTTGGCCGGGTCTCTCTACATAAGACCCCTCAAACGTAGTTCCTATCGATCTCGGAAATGAAGATTTACCGGGCTTATCAATAAAATCTAATACACGTGCTCTTGCAGAATAATCATCACTATAGATAATATTATGAGCAGAAAACACATTAGCAGTAGCTTTATATTTAAGAGTATATGTTTCACTTGTAATATCATAGTTATTGGCCACTTCAACTTGTGTAGTACTAGTTACTGAAGTAATATAATTTTCAACACCATTAGCATATGTTATATGTAATAAGTGATTGTTAACACTAGGAAAAGTTCCGCCACTTAATGTTATTGTCGTTCCTGTTTGTGATATTGTTCCAGTATCATAAGAATGTAAATTAACATTCAACATGTGGTTCATATCACCAGTATGCTCTCTAGAATTACCTAGACTTGTTACAAAAGTATTTGATACTGTGATTATAGGCAGGCGTTTATAACCTTTACCTCCATCAGTAATTGCTAAACTATTAATGGCGCCTACTTCATGTTCCGTATAAGTTAATATTGGAGATACATTCCAAGTTGTCTCTACTTGATTTTGAACATATCCTCCACCTTGTGAAAAAGCATCACCTATAACAACAGTATTATTACCAACATTTCCAGGGGTATTCGCAATATCAAAAGTAAATCCGGTATGTGTAAATGCGGCATCACTACTATTAGCATTTAATGGATCACCCAAGACACCTTTTGTAAGATCATATAGAAAAAGTGAATCATTGTTAGAAAAATTTGTTATTGTTTGGACTCCTAGCTCATCAAGATATACTGAATTGAGAGTGTAAAGGAGCAGATTACTATTAGCAGAAACTACCGTTCCACTTGGGGCTGTGGGATTTGTATTACCATAATAAATATTGAATTTTTGGCCTGATACTATATTCTTTGCAGCAGCAACATAAATTGTTGTAGTATTTGCTTGACCCGCAATAAGAGCTGAAGACCCATCAACATACTCAAGTTTTCCACCTATAATATCAAGTATTTCTGTTGGTTCTAAAGGATTAGAAAGTGTAACAGTTGTACCAGTTTGTGTTAAAGTAATACCTTTTCCAGATGCAGTATAAATTTCTGTACTATCAATTCTTGCTTGTTTTTTAATAGTATCACCAACTTTGAAAAATTGAGAAGTAAAAAATGGACCCGAAGAACCCCAAACTGCTCCTGAATTTTCTTTAATTTCAGTTGTAAATGTATGTTGTGAATTAGCAAATAAAGGCTTGTTAACATTATTAGAACTTAGACTAGCAGTGGATATTCCCTGAACAGGATTATCATTTTTTAAAACTTTTCCAGTAGGAATAATACTACCAACGGTTGCTGCCGCGCCTTCTCCTCCCGTACCACCATCAACAAAATCTAATTTATCTCCAACACAATATCCATCTCCACCATCGACAATAGTAAATCCCTTCAGAATATCATCTACAAGTGAAGAAACCTCACCTTTAGCTTCTGCTCCTCCACCATAAAGAAATTGTACAACATCTCCTAATTGATAATTACTACCACCATACTCAATATTAACATCTGAAATAATACCTGAACAAAATCCTAATGCTATATCATTATTTGCATCTGGTTCAGTTTCAACGCCTTCATATTTTCTAAAAAATCCGGTAACTCCATCTTTACCAGTACCTTCTATAATTTTAGATAAAAATAATTCTGTAATTTGAGTATAACCAACCATTTTTGTAATGGTTTTTTCTACCATGGCCGTAGCATTAGATGAATGTCCTCTAATCTCTTTACCTTCAAATAGTGAAATATTATTTGCTGTATCCGTTAAGATTTTAACTGTTCTATCTTTTGTCCATTTACCATCGGACAATCTCATCATATCTTTTTTAGGATAATAATAATCTACTTCCTGTGATGCAAAGATTGCTCTAAACAACCAATCATAGGATGCTTCTCCACCTTTTGATCGGTAAACTTCTTTCATTTGTTTAAGTAGTTTTCTTCGATCAGTTGCTGCTTGTTTAGGAACATTAGAATAAAATTCTGGTTTCCAAGAATCGTCTATCAAACCTTCTACAGTAGTATCAACATCTTGAAAGTGGGGTAATTCTTTTGTGGCTGCAATGGGTCCTCTTGTACGAAAACCCTCTATAGAACCTTCAGGAAAAATTCCTGCTAAAACACCATTTGCAAATGTTGTCCAAGCACGGGAAGAAACTCCTGTAAGTTCTTCTCCATATATGAAATTTGTTTTAGTGGTAGGTTTTAACCATGCTATAGTATTTCCAGATATACCAGTAATAACCGCTTCCGCATCAGTAGTATTTCCGTAAACCGTTTCACCTATTATAAATGATAATTGATCATCTTTTGAAGTATCACGATCCGTTTCTAATTGAATTCTGTGGTTTATTACAGAACCTTCCAAAAAACGAGGATCAAAAAATTCATTAGGATCACCATTGGGCATTAATTCTGAATTGATTTCATCTTCAAAAATCCAGTAATCTGGTTCTATTGAAGCATCATCTTCACCTTCTTGTACAAGTTTAAATTCATTAAATGCAATACCTTCAAAATAAACCTGATGGGATTCCAAGAATTCATAATACTTCTCAATGAAGATTTTCATCTTCGGATGTTCAGCAGTTACAAATTCAGGAACAAGTGTTTCTATTAATGCTGAGATATCCTTAGCTTCTTTTATTTTATCAGCCATAAATTATTTCTCATACCCTGTACGTAATGTTGATCCATCTACTTTACTGTGTATTCCAGAAACATATGTTCCTGATGGAGAATCATCTAACATCAAAACGTTAATATCAGAATCTTCCATTAATAAAATTTGTTCGCGAACGGGCTTTATATCTGAGGATGCGGGTATGATAGAAACTGTCATAGGTTCAGTATTTCCAGCTATTATAGTATTAATAACTTCTGGTTTAAAACTTGTAAGTAGAATTTCACCGGTTGAGTATGTAATTTTTCCCACATTATTAGCCACAAGGATTCTTTCTAATCCAAATTTTCTGTATACTTGAATATAACCATTCTCATCTTGAAATCTGCAATCTGGCCATACTGTATTTGCTGTATCTCTATAATCAAATTTACTACTTGATATTGCTCCCCAAAAAGTATTAGAAGGATGATAAATTTCATTAGAAAATCTTAGAGTATATGCAGCAGTGGATCCTATTAAAGGATAAAGATATCTCTTCAATGATACCGCTGTTTGGTTACTTTTTATAGAAACTTCTGATTCATCTATTAATTTAACAATATTTGAATATCTAAATGCTTTATCAAAATCTTTCAAGTTTTGTTCTCCAAAACCTCTAATAGTAGATGTTACTGTAGCTTTTAATGTTGCCTCACTATTAGATGTCAAAGAAGAATCATATTTTACTGTAGTATCTAATCCTAAATAGAGATAATCTGGATCAACAACCACAGAAGTAACACCCACAACATTTCGTTTAGATAATATTGATTTTTCAATTCTTTCTTTATGTGCTGTAGATAAACTGCTTCCTTGTCTTGGTAAAATTGCCACATATACTTTACCATAAATGGGAGGATCACTATCCTCTCCTCCCCATGCTACTACCGACTTTGCTCCCGGAAAATCCCTCTTAACTAGACTAACATAATCAAAAACAGTTACACATCTATTCTGTGAATCAAAAGTCTTAGGTGCATTAAATTTAATTTCTTCTATATCAGCAGCCGCAGCTCCTCCACCGGCCGGAGTTGTTGTAATTATTTTAACATTAGAATAACCACCAACATCAGATACAACAGAAAAAGATTTACAACCATTAGTAGCATTTGCATCAGTTACTAATCCTCCTAATGTAATAATATTACCGTTTGCAATTTCTTTACCTAATATTCCATCTCCAAATTGTACCTCATATAATCCGTCATCTTGAGCATCTAAGAAATAATGTTTAGAAGTTGAATTAACTGTAGTAATATCATTTGCTAAATCATAAGCAAAAGAAGCAGACTCCGTTGCAGAAGTTTGTACTGTTACAACTAACGTATCCGTATCAATATTTGCATTAGGGAGTAAATATCTTTGGTCAACATCAGCTGTTGCGGCTGTGTACTTATAAGAGATAGGTATTCCTTGAGTGAGTTCTACACTAGATGCCGTATATATAAGATTGGCATTAATATTAATTGCATGTGAATTTGAAGTACACCAAACATAATTAACACCATCAACATCACCCTGAAATTGTGTAAATCTGGGAATAGTTATTACTGCAGGATTATCGGGTGGTGTAATTGTAAGATCAACATATGCTTTTGATCCTTTTGCTGAACGTGGTAAGTATCCTAAATGTTTTGCTCTAGCAACTACAGAATTTCTAAGTACGGCTGAATCCAAAAACATTTCATTTGCAATCATATTCGCATAATATGAATTATAATGTGTATTATATGCCAATACATCAAGAAGAACATCAAAGGATGATCCCCTAAAATTATAACCAACAAATTCTTCTTGATTTTTTAAAAATCCTATTAGATTTTCCTTTATCTGGGTAAAATCTAATTCTGCTACATTAAGCTTTCCTTCTGTACTTGCCATGTCTTTTTATGTCCTTTCCAAATACACTTCTGTAGATTCGGTTTCGGTACTGTTATCTGGTAAATATTCGATACGAATCTGATAAGCATTGTCATCTTCCATTCTGTTTACAATAACCTTTTGTACTATAGCTCTAGGTTCATATTGTTCAATGGAATGTTTAATCGCCACTTGTAATCTACTGTCTGTTAAGGGACCAAAATTTTCAAATAAAAGATCAGCGACACCCCCATTTACGTTTGGTTGGAATAATCTTTCGTTTGGTGCTGTTTTCATTATATTTTTAATGGATCGACTGATAACATTATTTTTTTTAACTTGAGTTAGGTCTCCGTGATCAGGATGTGCAGTCATATCCATATCAAAATCTATATACTCTTGTCCGTGTGTTGTAGCCATATAATCCTCTGTATTATTTAGTTACTTTTACTTCCATCCTTGCTTAGGATCAAATATGGGACCTAATAGGTCATTATAAGATCCTATTCCGACAAATAGAATACCCGCAGAATAATCTAAATTATTTGGGAGGCCTTCTGCACTTTGAATTTTACTTACTAATCCTTCCGTACCTCCTGATTCACTTGATATGTAAAGGGAATATATTCCTGAACTCGATAAATCTACTTCAAAGAATTTTAAAAAGTCTTGAATAGCTTTGATTAAATTTTCTAAATATTCTATGAGCTCATTGAGTGCATCAATCATATCTTGAATAAAATCTGCTGAAGTGGCAATATAGGATTTTACTACTCCTATATAACCCTCAATTTTCTCAAAAACCTCTGTCCAGCCAGGTATCATTTGGCCAATTTGAATTCCCTTAAAATCAGGAGCAGTAGACTCTTTCGGATGTTCTAATCTTTGCATTGCTACTGTACCGTATTTTGGATAAATTCTTTTTGATGGTGCAGTTGCTTGTTTAGCTGCTTCTTCAGAAGAATGCGCAAGTGCCCTAGCCTCGTTCATAGCCGCAACACCTTTAGTCATATAATTAGGAAATGTTTCTTCTCCTTTTCCCCAAGTACCCCGAACTTCTTGTTCATAAACCGAATCATTAGGTGTCCAGTCCTCCACACCCTTTTTTTCTTTAGTAGGAATAGGTATGATTGTTACTTCCATATCTTGATAACGACCATCTGAATTCATATCACGTTCCGCCATTCTAGCTTTTGTAATTCCTATATCATCAGTCTGTAATACACGCACAGTAGAAACCATAGAAGTATTTGATGTGGCCAAGGAATTTATAGAAGTTATTTTACCTAATCCCCCATAATTATATCCTCTTATAACATCACCCGGTTCAAATAAACCATATTTTGAATCACACATAGTTAAATTTATAACTTGTGTTGCTGGTTTAGTAAAAGCTTCATAAGCTTTCATAATACTTTCGGTCATACCAGCTTGAAGTTCATCTACATCTGACCATAACTTAGAAAATGCATTAAAGCTTTCAACAAAATGTTTGTATGATGTTGCACCTATAATAAAAACCATACAAGATGAATGGATTTCTACATCTTCCTTTAATGTACTTAAATCCGATAAATTTAATGTTGCCCCCTGAATGAAGGGTCTTCCTACAGTAACTTGATGATTGATTTTCCTTCTTTGGTTTTTCCACTTACCATCTGTCATCGCAGAAGAAGTATGAGGTGAACCATCAGGTTTCATTTTTCCTGCATCCCATAATTGTTGTCCATATTTGGGTTCAGGATCAAATCCTGACACAATATCCCCATCATCATTAAATACATTATCACCCAGTTTAGGATATGGCGCGCCAGGAGATATTGAAGTTTGATATTTCGGAACATCACCCTCATCCTGAAATGCCTGACACATTGTGTTTATCACCGTTTTAGCATTATATACAGGAAAGGGTGTCATTATAGAAAATGGGTCAACAGGAGAATTTGTATAAGGATTACGGCCACCTGCGACTAATTTTCTAGGAGTTACAAATTTAAATTCATAAGGACTATTCATTGGTGGATTTGCAGTTGTTGTACTTTCTGGATCTGCGTTATTAGGATCCCAGTATAATTCTCTACCAGACTCATCTCTTATAACTTCAAAACCTAAAGCCCCTGCGGGATTAACATAAGGTTCTACATTTTTCTTAGGAGAATAAGGATCAACAATTAAATAATAGTATCCAGCACTTTTTATGTCTTGAACGGCTTTTAAAATTTCATCCGCTAATGTATCTAATGCTTTGAAAACTGGATTTACAGATTGCAATTCTGCAATCCATTTTACCACAGTCATCGCAGTTTGGGCCAATACAGAAGTAGTTTGAACCTGTTCTGCTAAAGTCTCAGCAGTTTTTGCAATGTCTTTAATAGTTCCTGCATCTGCACCAGTCCATTTACCCCATTTATGCGCTTCAGACATTTGCTTCTTTCTCCTTCTCTCTATCTAATTCCTCTTGGTATTGATCTCTTCTTTCTTTAAGAACAGTTAAATACAATTCCGCAAATTCTTTAGTTTTACCTAATAAATTTTTAATGTCATTCCTTTGAGCTCCATCTTTACTCCATCTATTCTCTGCCATTAATACTCCTTATCTCTTTCATTATAAATTTCATATTTGTTTCTAGCTTTTTTTACTAAATCTACCAATGAACCCAAAGATTGAACATCAGTTATTAATTTTCCTAATAATTCAATATCTTTACCCAATAAATGGTTACAATTATTATAAAGTGATCTACCATAAGGTACTTGACCACCAGTTGTATTTGATGAAGGAATTGCCGATACATAAATTGCTGGTGGTGTTCCACGTGATGTTGCTCTTGTTCCGGATCTCGTTGGTACTCCAATACGTGCATCTATTTCCGCAACACGTTTTAAACAATTATCGAGAAACGTTTGCATTTCTGAATGAAAAGCTGCCCATTGAGTATTAGCATAAGTTATAAGTGTTCCTTTATTATTATTACCATTATTCGAACCTGTTCTATTCTGTGATGTAAAACTATTACGAAAATTAGTTAATGAAGTAGATAATGAGGCCAAGTCACCATCTGGTTCCGAAGCCAAATAAGTATCAAAATCTACATCTGATATTCCACTCCCACCGGCCTGTGCACCAGAAACATTAGGATCCCGGAACCCATCTATTGCTTGTAAATCATCTACTGTATCACGTATAAATTGGACATCAGTATTCATTGTTGAATTTGCGGAACCACCTGCTTCGTATATATGTTTTTGTACAAAATTATATCTACATGAAAATGGTGTAGTTTGAGTACCAATAGTACCAGTCCAATTAGATCCTGAACCAGTAGTAACAGATGCCCAATATAATCTATTATGATAAAAGTAATTTCCACTAAGTGTATAGTAATTTGCTATAGTTGATCCTTGTGAGGGTCCGCTTCCCATACCATTTGTAGCAGGTAATGTAGTGTCATCATCAGCTGGAATATCTCCTGTGGCTCCTACACCGATAGAAGTACCAGAAATATCAACAGTTGTTCCATGTATTCTACTAACACAATCAGATAATCCCGTTTTAGCAATAGAATGCGGAGGTTCAGCATCGGCCGGCATCGGATGATTTGCAACAGTTACAGTTCCAGATGTATATCCTGCATTAGCAGGTAATTCATAATAAAATTTTTCTGCGCTATCTGTATAATATCTGTGTTCTGGTAATGCACCACCAGCATCTGCTCTTTTATTATCCCAACGAATATATCTACCACTATATACATCATCTCGACCCAAATTTGGTGGTTGTGTTCCAGTTAATTCACTATTTTCTACTTTATATGTTGCATGAGTTGGGCCAACTGCGGGTTTTAAAGGATTAGTTTCTACATTAGGATAAATTACTTCATTAAATTCTTTACCGACTGAAGCAAAATCATCTCTTGCACTTCTTGTCAAATCGTTAGTTGCATTTGCGGAACCATTATCAGGATCAAAAAATCCTAACAGTCCAACAAATTGAGTAGTATTTGCACTTAATAAATCATCTGGTCCCTCATTAACACCACTATAATCTCCTGCTCCATCACCTATAGGTTTCCAATCTGGATTTTTAACTATACCTTCTGCTGTTACTTTTACTTGACAAAAAATATCATCTTTTGCGTGACCAAAAGGAACACTATTAACTGTATAAGTTATTACACCATTTGATTCTGATTTTCCACCATAAGTTATAGAATATGCTTGCTGTGTCCAAACATTTGCAGAAGATGTTAATTCTAATTTAATATCACTAAGTCTACTGTATATTGTACCACCACCCCCGGGAAAAGTTATTTCAGCACCATTAATTCCTACTGTATCTGGAAACGTTCCGCCTGTCAAATATACAGTATTCATTTCTTGAGTTACAGTACCTATATCATAAACTAAATCACTTAGTCTAATTTTATTTTCTGCTGCTTTTGCTGCAAGTATTGTTGTCGGGCCATAATATCCTATTGGTAAATTAGATGAAGTTATTACATCACCATGTTTCACTTTAGCCATATCTTCATCAGAAACATTAGTAATTTCTTGTGTATTATATGTAGCGGTACCCGTGATAGTGAACGTGTTTACGGAATCTTCATGTCTCTTTAAATAATGTGTACCTCCAAAACCGGGACCTACAGGTGTATATTCCGTATTACTTCCTTGAGTCAAATCTTCAAAGGACATAGTAGTTAATTCATTATATGCTCCGGGATTAATAACATTTACTGATGCTACATTACATTTTGCCCAATTATAATTCCAAGTATTTGCTGACTCTTCTCCAGATACATCTCCTCCCCACGGTATAGTATTACCAAAAACAATTTCAGAATCAGGTGTTGTATAAGGTGCAATGTTTTGATTAACATCTACTAATTCTCCATCTACCCGTGATCTAACAAGATAATAATCACCAACGTATGTACTAAATGTATTAGTACCTACTGTAGGATGTGGAACAGATTGTGTTGTCCCTGCAACATCACTTAATGTTATTTGATATTCACCTAAAATTTGAGATGCTGCGACACCAGCAAATGAAGTATTAGGTTCTGTAAGACCCAATGCCCCATTTACAATTTCATATGAAGGGAAATCGAATTTTTTAAATGAAGTTTTTAAATCTCTAGCCCCATAACATATTGCTCTTTGTTGTGCAAGATTTTGACACACTTGATGAAGAGAATAATCACCCGATGAAGAAGTAAATTTCTCACAAAGAGCATTCAACATGGTTTGAGCAAACTCCCGTGTTAAAGTAATAGAATCTAAAATACTTTCACGTGCAAGTAAAAAATTATCAGGTGAATTTTTTAATTCTGATACAACTTCATTAATTTTCTTTTGTATTGCTCCTGCCATAATTTCTCTTTATTGTAAAGGTCCCGAAAAAGGAACAGGTGGTGTTCCGGGAATTAATCCACTTACTACCCAAGTTCCAATCCAATCTGCTATAATTCCTCCAAGTGATCTACCAAAATCCATTGGTGATGGGGCATGGGCATTAAATAATTGCATTAACTGAGGTATATGAGTTGGAGCAGTAACCGGCGGCCCTAGTTGTGCAGTACTCATATATGTCATTGCCATTGCAGTTAATTCTGCTCCTATTGCTTGGCCTATTGTTAAACCTGCTGGTAATTTTCCTTCAAAAACTCGGCCCATGTTCATACCATAAGGCTCATTCATAACAGTATTAAATGCAAATCCTGCACTATTCTGCGACATAGACAAATAATTTTTTGTTGCTTTTGCAATGTTTTGACCTGGCTTTAACCCCATGCCCGGATGCTCCATAAACATCAAACCTAATTCATTTTTTATTATACTCGGTACTAATGCCATTATTCGAAACTTTGTCCTACTTTTAATTTTTTCAATAAATTTAATTTTATTGATGCGGGTGGCATAGGTATCCCAGTTGGACCCGAACCACTCGGATGTTGATGATCTGCTACTATATCTATAATCTCTTCCATAAATTCTTTTAATGTAATTATTAATCCTTGAATTTTAATTTTACCTGAAGATTTAATACTCACCTCCCCTAATAATCCCTGCATCTGAGCCTGTCCTGTTTTATCTAATTCAAATGCAGACAATAGACTTGTTTCTTTAATACTTCCTCCTAATGTTTCAAGAGTAACATCTCCTAATAATGAATTTGCTCTAATACCATCTACACCAGTATTCGTTATTAGTTCAATGCCATGTGGTAAGATTTCAATCTTCGATGAAAGTCCTTGTGGTCCCAACCATAATTCTATACCTCCATTTAATATAGAATTAGTAGCTTCAAAGTTTATTCTACCATTAAGTGCAGTACATTTCCTTGCATGTCCGAATGCAGCGCCAGGTATTAAACCACTAATAGTTTCAAATATTGAATCAGTTGCATTTGTAGACATAGATTGGCCAACTTTCAATGAACTTGAACCAATAGAATTCCAACTTATAGAACCAGCATTCATTTTCCAAATACCACCAACAATATCAGTTTGGTCATTATCTGTATGTGAATGTGCCGATTTTGAATGACGGAAAAAACGAACCGCTCCTAAATTAAGTCTATCTTGACCCTCAAATGCTAAATCATAACCAAATATATCAACACCATGTCCGGGATTATTGAGTTTAAATGCTCCACCACCCATGTCAATAAGATAAGATGCTCCTATTTTATCTTGTTTCATTTTCTTAACATAAACACCTTGCTTACCATCAATAGTAATACAATCACTTCCCTCAATATGTGTAAATCTTTGTCCTAAAATAATATTATAATAATCATTAACTATCTTATCTACTTTAATACCAACTTGGTGAATTTCTGTAAACGTTCCTGTACGATGATACCAATGTAATCTTTCATGTCCCGGCGTATCATCCATTTCGATAATGTGACCGCTCTCCGTTTGATGTACATGATTATAAGGATATATTGCAGCCCAAGGGGGATAAGGTTCAGACCAAGTAGTGCCATCTGAACAAGGAATATTTACTTGTCCTTGTTCTCTATTAAGAGCCTTTTCATATACAATACCAGTAATCCATGGATCTGTAGTACGATCTGTTCCTCTTGCACCTCTAGCCAACCTATTAGTAGTAGGTTCTTTAAGATAATTTAAATTTCTAGTAGTAGAAATAAATGAATTAGGAAGACTTTTATCCAAAGGCGCCAGTCCGACATCAGGAAAAGTAGACTTAACTGGGTTTTCTACCACTTTAACAGTAAAAGATGGTGACCTAGCAAAAGGCGCTTTAATTAATTGTGTTACAGGAAAATTAGAATATTCACCTTTTACATGAGCCGCGTGTTCAGTATCCCTCGCACCCGCTTTCAATTTAACTCCGGGATCCGCTAACGGCCCAGAACCAGAAGGCGGTCGGATAGTTACATCTTGAGGATTAGCTGTAGGATCTGGATTTGCATCATGTAAAATTGAAGCTGGTTCTCTAGGTACATGTTGACCTGCATATTTGCTAACCATATTATAATTTAGCTGTCGAGTTCCTATTTCATCAGGATAAAGAGGATGACCAAAATCTATTAGATCACCTTCAGGTTGTCTAGGATCAAGAAACCCCTTGTCTAAATTTTCACCCTTTGAATCTCTTTCTGGAATACCACCAAGGGTACCGAAAAACATTGGCTCCTGTGCAGACTCACCATCTCTAAAAAAACCTATAACCCATGTTCCTTCTACAGGACCCAACGGTGTTGTACCTACTCCTGTTTGACTTGCAGAAGTAATAGGTGCTACAGGATATGCCCAAGGTAATGATTCTGTTGATTGATGTACTTTCTTTTCATCATTCCATCCTAATATTCTAACTTTACATCTACCAAGATAAAGGGGATCATGGCGATCTTCGACAACACCCTGCCACCAGACAAATCCTTCTTTGCCCATAAAATAAGACATACTAAAAACCTCCTATTACCCGTGAGCCATCCTCACTCATTTTTACTTCGCCGGTGTTCATTATTGCCGATGAACCCTCAATGGGATTATCTGTAGTTCCGGGCATTTGTTCTTTTAAAGAATCTTTTATAGCTTCAAAATCTATAGTATATTTGTCAGCTGTAAAATTATGTCTTAATTTAGTAATTAAATATTTACCACTTAAATATTTGTGTTCTGGGTGTCCCGGTTTTGGTTGATTCTGTGCTCCTCTTTCCAATTTTGAGGGTGATGGCATTTTAAAATCTATAACATCTCCTACATTTCTACATGATCTTCCAGGTGCTCTAATAACTAATTTTATATTATTAAGTTGTTGCTCTTGAACTACTCGTTGCTGCATCCATTGTTCAACTCTATTAGGAACAATATTTAATGGACCCTTGGGTCCGCCATGTACACTTTTTGAACCAATACCACTTGAAAAATGTGGTATTGTATCATGTCCTAAACTTGTAGGATAAAAAATTATATGTGCTTCAGGGGCCCCTAAAGCTTCTTGTTCTATTGTACATAAATCACCATCATCTAAGTGTGCAAATTCATCCATAAAAGATTTTCTATCCGCCGCAGTTTGAGTTTTTGGTATAGTTTCCTCCATACCATTATTATTAACTCTTCGTGACACCGCTTGATCTGCGGGATTAATATATTGAAAATCAACATAATCAAATTTCATCCTAACAAGATCATGTGTCAATAATTTATTTGCATACATCCCCTTTGTCAAATTGTCTAACACATCAAAATTAGAAGAAAATGAAAAGTCTTCAACACCAATAGATTCCATCGCGGCCTGTTGTTCCCAACTGCTGCCAAATACACTACCATCAGGAGAAAAATTTTTAGGCCAAGTAGTATAGGTTTCTTTACTTCTTTGTTCTGCAAATGAATATTGTCCTTCAGCAGGACTTGTTCCCATAGGCTCATCAGGAGGATTTACATATCCCGTGCCCCCTCCTGCCATTAATGTTTCTAAAGAAACAAAATGATAACCAGTAGTAGACTCATAAAATACAAAACTAGATCCTACTGCATGTTGGCCAGCAGATACAGCCCTAGAAGCTAAAAACTGGAAAGATTGAAATGGTGTTAAATTGGGAATAACAACTTTTGTTAAATTCTTTGTAGGTTCAACAAAAATCTTTTTCTTGGATCTTTTAAAAAATTCTTGATATAATTTTCTAACAACCTGTGAAATTTTACGTGGTTCATCTGCTTTTAATTGATTAGGAGGAGTAATAGTACTTCTTCTAACTTTAATTTTACAACTTTCAATATATTCTTTTGAAACTCCATGTAAAGTATATCTATACATACCTTGAACAGTATCCAATGGTTCTCTATCAGTCATTTTAACTATTTGAAATTCTAATTTAATCAAACCACTATTTGAAGAACCAGCAAAAGGCCCGGGTTTAGGAGGATCATTTTCTGCGGCCATAGCTTCAGGACCCTCTAATGCATACACATCTCGCGTGGACAAATCAGGCATATTTCCCGTTTTTAACTCTAAAGAAATACGTTCTTCACCCATAATAGGTAAAATTTCTTCAAGACCAACACCATCCGCAATAGTAATATCCATTTGTAAAGTTGGAGAAAATATATCTTCATAGATATTCAAATCAGAAAATGTATTTCTTAAATCAATATATCCACCTAAAGGTTTATGTGGAGACCATAATCTACATTCCCTAATTTGATAATCTCCCGGATACGCAGGAATATTATCAGGATATGATGGGCGTTGTATATCTTTACTTTTGGCGACAGGTTGTTCTTTGGGCATAGTAATACTAGACCCACTTTTCCTACGTAGGAATTGCGCCGCACCAAATTCTTCAAATTCGGATTGCTTTGCCATAAAATATTAATCCTCTACAGAAGTTTAGTTAAATGTTCTGACATAATCATAGATGCATACGAAGCTTTAACTGTTTTTATATCACGCTTAGCTTCATTTTGTTCCGTTTCCCAATCATAATAATATACAATTTCTCTATCACTATGTTGTAAATCTTTATAAGTATCAAAATCACATTTTATTTTATATGCTGGAATAGGATCTTTTTCTCCTTTTCGTTCAACTCTATGTCTAAGAATACGAACATAATGATGTATTCCTTGTTGTGCAGCTGGAATAGAACCATACTTGTTTTGTATATAAGAAATAAATTCTCTTGTACCTAAAGGCCAATCGTAAATAGGATCATGTATTTCATTTATAGCAAAAATTAACCACGTATATTTTACATCTCCATAAAGTTTAACTGCAGTTACATCTGGCCTTTCGTTTTCAGGTATTGAATATGGTAAAAAATGAACGATATCTTTTTCTAGAACACTTTTTATTTTTGTTCTATTCATAATATCAGTTGCAATTTTTAATTTTGTTGGTTCTCTTTCACCTGTAATATTATATGCAATTTTTGGATAATGTGAGAAAAATTCTGACATATTAATACCCTTTTCTTATAAGTCCACGATGCATTAACCATATCTCTTGAAATTCTAAAGTCATCTCAACGGATACTGGATAATCAGCATCATGAAAAAATGCAACGGTGTCTTGTGTTGTATAATCTACGCCTACATCGGTTAATGCCGATCTACCTATTTTAAATAAACCATTATCAGCACCATCTTGTGGTTTACCATTAATAAAAAATGTTATTTCAAACTCATCAGGATATCCAAACATACCTGAAGGTGAAATCTCCGAATCGGCGTTCGTATGATCAGGATGCATAGCCAATTTAAATTGTTTTACTATATTGGCAACAGTTTTAGATTCTACTCTACTCTTAGGCATCATTTGAAAAGTAAATTTATGTGTACGGTGTGAAGTAGGACCCTGATATTGTGTAACCATATAAGGATTTGTTGATGAACCTTCATTTCGCATCAGGAAAGCCTGTGCAGTTTCTGGTGCTATATTTGTCATCATCTCCTTAATTCCCTTTAATCCCATATTCCAATGGGATGTAGCTGCAGCTGCAACCCCTGCGGTCATCCCATCAATAGTTCCATCAGCTTTCTGGGCCGCATCTGCTGCAGCCTTTCCAGCTTGGCCCATTTCTAAATTCTTATATTCAGCCTTATAACCTGTACTTAAAGCATCGGGAGGAATATACAATGCACATTCCAATGTTTTATTATGTCCTTTGAAACTAAAAGCATGAAAATCTACCCAATGATTTAAACTACCACCTGATGACCCTAATTCTGGTGGCCAATTTAATCTTTCTACTTTGTCTGTAGTACCAGCCATTTATTACTTTCTGATAAATGTTAATTCGTTAATATACTATATATTTATATGGCATACAAAGGAAAATTTAGACCCCAAAACCCTAAAAAGTACAAAGGGGATTATACTAAAATTATTTATCGATCTGGTTGGGAATTAAAGTTTATGAACTATCTAGACCGACAGCCCGATGTTATATCTTGGTCAAGTGAAGAAGTAATTATACCATATAAATCACCTATCGACAATAAATTTCACAGATATTATCCCGATTTCTGGGTTAAAACTCTTAAAGGTGAATCCTTAATAGAAATTAAACCTAAACGACAAACACTACCACCAAAAGAAAACCCTAAACATAGAAGAAGGTATCTAAAAGAAGTAAAAACGTGGGGTATTAATAGCGCAAAATTTGCTGCTGCCGAACAATTTTGTAAATCAAAAGGATGGGAATGGCGTATAATAACTGATGATGTGTTTAAATTAACTAAATAGTTCTAGTATTTTTAATAACAAAGGAAGATTTATATGGCCGTACCTGTTGTCGGAGCATTTTTAGCTATTGTAACTAATGCTATTAGAAAAGGTATCACTAAAGTACTTGAAAAAACAGCAGGTCAATGGTTTAGATCATTAGTTAGACAACAAGTAGTCAGTAAAGTTAGAAGTTACAATTCACCGGGTAAAATTTTAGCAACTGGTGAAAAATCTAGCTTTTGGCAATATGGTAATATGTATTTCTTTGCTTATGATCCTAAACATAAGGAAACACTTCCTTATTATGATATGTTTCCTTTAATATTACCAGTTGAAAAATATAGTGATGGTTTTTTAGGTATAAATTTTCATTATCTATATCCTAAAGAAAGAGCAGTATTATTAGATCAACTTATGAGATTTGCTAATAATAAAAATATGGATGAAACAACAAGAATAAAATTATCATATCAAAGTTTAGGTAGTTTTACAAGATATAAAAGAGCGAAACCCTGTCTACATAGATATCTTACTTCATTTATGAAATCACAAATGGTATTAGTGCCACCGGCTGATTGGGGAACTGCTTTATTTTTACCAGTAGAAAGATTTAAAAAAATGAATAAAACTATGGTATGGGCCGAAAGCGCAGCTGCAATGAATAGAATAGGAATATAAGGAAAATATGGCTTTCAATCCAGTAGATTTTATTGCAGAAGCTGATAATAAAGGATCATTAGCTAATGCTAATAAATTTTCGGTTACAATAATTCCACCTACAACAATGTATTCCGAGGTTCCGAATGGGACCATTGATTTTTTATGTCATACTGCAGAATTTCCGGGCATGACATTAGCTACAACAGAAGATAGATTATATGGTATAGAAATAGCTAAACCATATGCTACAACTTTTGAAGCAGTAACATTAACATTTTATGTTACTAATGATTTTTCAACTAAAATATTTTTTGAAGATTGGATGAGATTTATACAACATCCACAATCAAAAAATATGAGATATTATGATGATATAGTAGGATCAATAGCAATATATCATTATGATGAGGAATGTAACGATCCATATCCCGGCAATCACACATATAAAACAGTTTTGGTTGAAGCATGGCCACTTACTATACAAGAACATGAACTTAATTGGGATAGTAGTGAGATAATGGAAATACAAGTTCAATTAAATTATAGAGATTGGAATAGAACAAGTGCATCGCAAGATAGTCAAAGACCACAGACCAACGAGACCAACAAGGGCTATGGGGGCTATTCTTGGGCATAACACCAATATAATGCATTAAGGAGAATATTATGGCATTACCAAAAGTAGCAACAGCTACTTATGAATTGAAAATCCCGTCTACGGGAAAAATAGTTAAATATAGACCTTTTCTTGTAAAAGAAGAAAAGATGTTAATGATGGCAGCAGATGCTGAAGGTGCTGCTATAGGAAAAACAATAAAAAGTGTTTTATCCGCATGTGCTCAAAGTAAAGTAAATATTGACACACTTGCACCATTTGATATTGAATATTTCTTTCTTCAACTAAGAGCAAAATCTATTGGCAATGAAATTAAAGTTAGATTACGAAAACCAGCTTCAGTAGATTGTGAGACGGAAAACTGTCAACAGATATGTGAAGTTTCCATGGATGCTGAAGATATAAAATTAGATACAGAAGATGTACCTGATGGTAAAATAAAAATTACTGAGGATATTGGAATAAAATTAAAATATCCTGATATAGATTCAATGCAAAAATTTATTGCAACGGGTAATGATCCTACTGCAGATGAAATATTTAAAATAATTTCAGATTGTATTCAATATATATGGGAAGGTGATGAAATATTTCAAGCAAAAGATTCTACTAAACAAGAATTAAATGATTTTATTGAATCACTTAATGCTGAACAATTTGCAGATGTTAGGGGGTTTTTTGAAAACATGCCCAAGTTAACTAAAGATGTTACATGGAAATGTTCTAAATGTGAAAAAACTACTGAAGTAAAACTTCAAGGAATTGACGCTTTTTTCGCATAGCGCTGAGTCACGATTCCCTGGCAAATTACTATAGAACTAATTTCGCCATGATTCAGCATCATAAGTGGAGTCTTAGTGATATAGAAAACTTAGTACCTTTTGAAAGACAAGTATATGTAATGTTATTACAACAATGGATTAAAGAAGAAAATGATAGAATAGCTGAACAGAATAGAAAAGCTAAACAAAGGAAATAAATGGCCGATTCACCGGAAACAACAAAATTAAGTGAAGTAAGTGCAAAGCTTTCACAAATAAATCAAACAGAAGGTGTCGAATTAGGTAATATTAAGGCCTTAACAAAAACTTTAGTTGATCAAGGTAGAGCCACTTTGTTACAACAAGAGGCTGTTGCGGCTAGTGAAACTGAGGCAAGAAAAGAAGCAGCAAGGGCTAAAAAAGATAAAGCAGGTGTACAAGATGTTAATGTTCTAAATTGGCAAGAAACAAAAGAAGAAGAAGGTGGAGGATTATTTGATTCATTAAAAGAGATGTTGATGATGAAATGGTCAATGGGAGGAATGTCATTAGGTAGTCTATTTAAAAAAGGTGGATTAAAAAAATTATTACTGACTCTTGGTACTACTTTATTTGGAGGAATTAAAACGGCATTTGCTTCAGTAGGTATGGGAATAAAAGGATTGTTGGGACCAACGTTAATGAAATTTTTAAGTCCTATGGCATTAATAACTGGACTAGTATTAGCAGTTAAAGATGGTATATCCGCTATGGGTTCAAGTATGGATTGGGGCGTAGGTAAGATTTCAGCTTTTCTAGGAGGCTTCTTTGGAGGAGAAGCTGATGGTGGAGTTATGAACATGTTTAAAAATATGGGAAAATGGGCATTAATAGGAGCAGGAATTGGTAGTGTAGTCCCAGTAGTCGGAACACTTGTAGGAGGTTTAGTTGGTGCAGCCATTGGAGGACTTCTTGGTCTTATTGGTGCAAAGAGAATTGCAAAAGCATTTAGTGCTGTTGGGGCATGGCTTAAAAATGCGTGGATAGGAGTTTCTGAATTCGTTAAGGATATATGGAATAAAGTAGTAACATGGTTTACAAGTTTATGGAGCTGGGCATCAGAAGGAATTGCTGCAGGATGGACAGGTTTAACAGGATTTATATCAGAAAAATGGGAACAAGTCAAAGCATGGTTTTTTAATGCATTATCTTGGGCATCAGAAGGATTGTCCGCAGGATGGACGGGATTATCAGGATTCGTATCAGAAAAGTGGCAAGCAGTTAAAAAATGGTTTGAAGATTTATTAACATTTGAAAGTGAAGGCGGAGAAAAGATAGGATTAGGTGAAAAGATTATAGAATTGTTTAAAAAGATTCCAGATAAAATAGTTGAATTATTTAAATCTATAGTTCAAACCGTTAAAGATATATTTTCTAATATATCTCTTCCTACTTGGTTGGGGGGTGAAGAAAAACTTACTCCTGAAGAAGCTGCCCAGAAACGTTCAGAATTACAAACTAAACTTAAGGTTACACAAGGTAAAAAACTTTCCGAAGGATTCATGGGAGTCGGTAAATTTACTGAAGCTGATAGAGCCGCGCAAATAGCAGAAATACAAAAAGAATTAGCCGCAATTCCAAAACTTGATACGGGAGGTTTAGTCACAAAGACGGGGCCAGCAATAGTACATAAAGATGAATTAATGTTAGACAACAAAGCCGCAGGTATTTTTGCACAAGCAGCAGAAACTCTTGCACAATTACAAAGAGCTAGAATTGATTTAAATAGTGAGGGTCCGGCGGGAGGAAACATTGCGCCGACAATTATTAATAATAGTAGTGTAACTAATAGTTCAGGATATGTATTGCCGGCGCCAGCCCTTAAAGTAGGATCAAGTAATAGATTACCTACAACTTAAAATTACTCTTCAGCAAGCTGTTTAAAATAACTCATGTCATCTTCAGTTTCTGCTGTTGCAACAAGAGTCTCAGTTACAGGTGGTTTAACAGCTGCTTGAGCAGGAGTCATAGGCTTACCACCATCAAACGGAACATCAGTAGGAGTTGGTGTATCGGTTTGTTTTCCGAGTACACGATCCAACTTCTCTTTTAACTCTGCATAAGTCTTATAGTTCTTGGGATCAGTAAATTCCGCCAATGAATGTTCAGACTTCCAAATTTCTTCCATCTTGGCTTCATCTTCATTAAGAACAGAAGGATTTTCAAATTCACTCTTATCATAATTAGAAAAACCATCCAACTTACGAATCTTAATTTTGAAATTTGCACCTTCCCATAAATCAAATGGATTTACTGGAGATTCATCTTCAAATTCTGGATTCATCTTATCGTTAATCTTATCCCAAATCTTTTTACCAAACTTATACAAACGAATTGTATTTTCATTCTGAGGATTTGCAGGATCTTTAATAACGTAAACGTTAGCAATGTAAGTTAACCTACGTTTCTGTTTACGTGCTATTTCTTTGTTTGCCTCAATACCGGAATTCCAAAGTTGTGAATTATACTCACTAACTGGATCTTTCTGACCTAGAGTAGTCAAAGAGTTTTCGATATACCAACCACCGGGTCCCTGAAATCCATGATTCCATGAACGTGACCACGGAAGGTCTTCTCCATCAGGAGCTGGCAGAAAACGAACTACTGCCATACCGTTACCCGACTTGTCCAATTCTGGACGCCAGAAACGATCATCATCACCTTGACCTTTAGTTGGGGTATTAATTTTTGCGGTTTCTTTTAGGAGGGATTGGAGTTTATCTCCACGTTTTTTCTTCATATCTGCAAACGACATATTTTCCTTTCGTATATTTTGTATTGCGTTGTATTAATTGTATTGCGAAATATAACTATATTATAACATATTTATTTCATTTGTCAAGTACCTCCTTTCATAAAGGAAGTTTAGCAGAAGAGGCTATTAGATGTAAATTTTCAGCTTCTTCTTGGATATTCTGTTTTAATTTTCCATTAATCATCTTACCTGCAGTTTCAGGTTCTAATTTATTTTTTTCACAATAATGTAAAACTGCATCAATGTAAGTCATATTAGTACTACGTACCAACTGTTCTATATTCTCAGAAAACACTAGAGAATTATTTAATCTTGTACCCATTATATAATATTATGAATTACCGTTTAATGCTTCAGCTTCCTTATGTTCAGGATCATCTTTGTCCTTGAACCAGTAATCAGTCGATTTTGCTAAAACTGCAACAAATGCACCAACCAATATATTAACTAAATCTTTAGAATCTTCCTTTATATCTGCGAAAAATAATAAGTAAACTAAAAATATAAAGGTTCCTACAATAGCCCAAGATAAACTTATTCTTGACCATTGCGCTCTTCTTTTTCTTACCTCTACAGCTTGTATTTGTTCTGACATTTTAATATCTCCTGTCTTCCCATTGGAAAACCCAATCATTGTTTTCATGTGAAACTTTTACTCTGCCCATATCCATTGGTTCAGGATAAAAATAAACGTAATCTTCACCACCTAAGTTAGTATCACGTCCTGCGTATAAGGGATTAATTGCATTGGGTTCACCCCGTTCAATCCCTGCTTGCCGTTCTGCTAAATCACCTTCTTTTAAAGAATTTTCATATTTAGTTCGATCAAATTTAATCTGAACATATCTTGCTGGTATTGCTTTATAACCACCTCGGTAATCTGACATATTTCCTTTTAAAAAGTTAGCTGACCGTGCTTCTGTTCCCGAGTGACGGCCACAACTCGGCTAAATTCTACGCAGCGAGTGCGTAGGCATAAGCAGGTTCATAATCGTTATTATTTGCGATTATATTTAAACGAAACCTCTTTCTCTAACATCACAATCAATCGAATTCTATTACAGCCCCAGCAATGAATCACAAGAAACCAAAATACACAACTGCGTATATGATTACGCACCAAATAAGTAAAGATAATAAAGTCCATTTAGCCCAATGTTCCATATGATCCCTTGGTGGAGCTGACCGGAATCGCACCGGTGTCTTAACTGCTATTCAGAAACTTCAACAGTTTCATTATTATTTAGTTCATATAATTTCTTAGCTTCCCAAATTTTATCAATCCAATTATTACGATGTTCTACAAATAATTGTGGAACATCCTCATCAACAGCAATAATAATTACTATTTGTGAAACTGGAATATTTGTAAGTTCTTCATATGCTATTGCATAAAACGATCCTTGTGCAAAATAATTATCACACCATTCTTTTTTCTTTATTCTATTACTTGTCTTATAATCTATTACAGATAACTTACCATCAAATTCGGCAATTAAATCGGTTCTACCGGCTAACCCAAAATGATTAGAGTATAATGCAAGTTCAACTCCATGAATATTATCTATTCTCTCTAAGTACGGTTCAATACTCCCGAATAATTCGACAATATTAGGTGTTTGTCCGTCAAGATATCCTTCTTCGTTTTTAATATAGGACTCACAGACAGAATGTACGCTCGTTCCTCTACGGGAAGCCTTTGTCGAGATTTTATTTGCTTCTGTTTCTCCAACACGCTTTCGCCACTCAAGTATTGAAGTTTTGTTGAGCTCACCGAGGACAGTTGTGATTGATGGATATAATTTACCTTCAGGGGTAACATAATGTCTCTTTCCATTTCTATTTTCAGTTCTCATACCAAACGACAACTCTGGTCGATTGGCAAGATGTACAAAATTTTTCATATAGTACTATTAGGATGTTTACTCTTAATATCTGCTAATCTATCTTTAAGTTGACCAACTTCTTTAGGTTTATTAAAATGTTTTGTTTTAATATTATCATAAGCAAATAAAGGAACACCAATTATTTGTTCAACTCTACCACCACACTTAGTAAACATGTGTTTAGTCTGTTGTATTTGTTGTTCACATGGCATTTCAGTAGGAGCATCGCGGTCTGCAATTTTTAAAGACTCCTCAAATGTATGTCCACATTCTGAACATTTATAATCATACGTTGGCATATTCTATTATCCAATTTGGAGGTTGTCTCATGTTTTCAACTATTCCACCCCATTTAGCATTTTTATCTTTAGTCCATTTTATATAATAATTTCTATATCCCTCAATAGTATTCTGTAAATCATCTTCTAAACCTTCTACTTGGAATCCAGATGCAATGGTTAATGGAGGACTAGTAAGTTCACCTTCTTTTATACCATCTGGTTTATGACTTAATTTGTTATATAACTTTGCCCATATTTCGTGCATCTCATCATATCTAAACCAAAATTCTTTATGTAACCAAAACCATAAATCATGTGTCCATTGATAATTAGATGTATTCTCACTAACCCAGTTTATTACATCGGAATCGTTTAATGATAAAACGAAATCTTCTGCAGCTTTTGTAATTCTACTATCTTTATTATGGATGAAATGTGCAGTAGCTAAGTACTGAGTATATTTTGGTATCATTTCTATCACATGTTCATCACAATGTGCATACGAACAAAGTTTTGTATCTATATCTAAAAAGTATAATTCACTCATAATATATTTAAGGTCACCACCGTGATAGTGATGACCTTTTTTAAAATTTATAATCTAAAAAAATGATGTTGATCTATAGAAGCTGTCCTTCTATCTGCCCTAGCCCATCTAGGGTCATCAATATAATTTGCATGATAATGTGTAGCTCCATCTGTAATATCAATATATTTATCTCTATACAGAAAGAAGTGTTTAGCTAAACTTTGAGATTCAGTCCATAATCGACTCTCTCTGGGATCATCTCCCCTGCCATCACAATACCACGAAAACTGGCAACGATCTCTTACAGGGAATTTCTTACCATTTTCAGCAGTATAATGTGGACCCTCATAAACAACTTCGCAAACAGAATTTGGGAAGTGTTCAGAATTAACTCTATTAAACACCACTTGAGCTACAGCTAATTTTCCTGCTGTACTTTCAGTCGCAGCTTCAAAAAATATATTCTTCGCCATACACATAATCTGTTTTTTATTTTCTTGACTTTGTAATTCTATTGGTGTAATATCAGTTTTCCAATAGAACCGTTGTTCAAGTTGTGTATTAGATTGTTCAAATTTTTTGCCTATATTAGTGCTTGCATTATTTCCTAAAGTTCCAAACGTTAAGAACATAACAAAAAAAACAAAAAATATTTTCTTCATATTCCTCTTGAAATAGGGTTTCCGTTCTTTTCATTTTTTTACTTATATTTGGGGCTCTTAATATATCTGTCAGTTGTACCAAAATCGTTAAGTCTCATATACTCCCTCCAATCGAAATCAGATATCCAAGTATACTCGCCCCTTTCACCCTTAAATTGTTGGGTTGCCATATCAAAATCAAAATCGGCCATGGTGTTAACAGGATTTGCTAACCTGACAGTTATAGAACGTGGCTCACCACCTTCAGAGATCATTCTTCTAATTTCCGCCTCGCGGTTCACTTCTTCTCCGTCGCTGGATATGCGCTTAAATTTTATTATTCTCTCTTCTAGATTTTTAAAGTTTTTCATTACGGTATTAAATCCGGAAAGGTTTCCTTTACTAGTTTATAAGTTAATCCCCGATATTTCAGCTTTTTGTCTTTAACCTGTATTACTACTTCGGCCTCCTTTGGATGTAATTCCTCCAATAGCTGAATAAACAATTGCTCTCTCCTTAATGTAGTCAATCCTTCATTACCTCCTTCAACGAAAAGATAAAGTTTTCTAATGTTTGGATAGAGATAAGTGGGATTGTACTCGTCCGGTGAACCTACCGTCTTATATGGCGGAGCGCCCTCGGGGAGCAAAAATTTGATATCTGGATGAAATGCATATTTTAACAATTCCTTTAATGGGTTGGATCCATGTTCTAGTAAAATCTTCTTACGCTCTGTAATAGATTTTGCTTTTGCGATATCCTCAAATATTATTGGTATACTAAGTGCCATAAATTAAAACTCCGATAAGTTTTCAGTTAAGTTTTTTAATCTATGTTCTACAAAATAAGTAAGTAATCGCTTCCTGTCTCCAACCTGTGTTTCCTTAAATTGTTTAGTTATATTTATACAAATTGAGGAGGGTATTTCACCCAAATCTACTAACTGTTTGTTTCTATTCAGATTACGTAACATTTCATTATCGCAGAACATCTCTGGATCAAGGTCTTGCCATGCATCAATTTTCTTCTTTGTTATAGGCCTTTGTCTTCTACCCTCATCAACAAAAACATTATCATCCGACAAAATATTAGGTACTCCATCACTAACATCACCTTTTATAATTTTTTCATGTAAAGACCTTTTAGAATCACCCTCAACAAACTTTTTTTGTATAGGTGAATATTGTCTAACATTAAATTTATGTAACTGTACAAAATCTTTATCACTCGATAATATTAAAGTTCTCTCATTTGCCAAGTTCACTAGAACAGCAATAATATCATCAGCCTCTGCTCCCTCTACCTGTAAAACTTTATAAGGAAACCATTCTGTTAATTCTGACTTTAATAAGTTTAGACAATCATATAAATCCTGCCAATCAATATCAGAAGTAGTAGCTTTAGCTTTTCTTCTTGATGCTTTATAATTAGGAAAAATATCTTTTCGCCATGACTTAGGTGAGTCACAACATAAAATTACTTCACCATATTCTTTTGTAAATTTATTTCTATATAATCGCAAAGTATTCAATACAGAAGGTCTTAATACTTCCATACTAACATCACCATATTTTGCTGAAGTCATGTATGAACCTATAAAGATTTGCGAAAAATCAACTAGTAGCGACATCTTTCTTATTCTTATCAATTATTTGCTGGACTTCCATAGGATCTTTAATAGCATGTAAAAACTGTTGCCATTGTCCTGATCTTAATCCCCAGTTATAAAACATATCGAAATAACTTTTTTGAATCCTTAAAAGATTCTGTATATCTTCATCCCAAAAATGTTCTATGGCACGACCCAAAATATGGCCATGTACCTGTGCGTGTTTCTCTACATCTTGTTCAAAGCCATACATCCAAGGAAAATTTGCTCCTGTTTCTGGTATTGCTCCAAGACTCGGTACTACTGCTAAACACCCAGCGCTACAGGATTCAATTAATGTAATACAACTTGTTTCCTCATAGATACTAGGATAAGCCATAATATGTTGATTAGGTAACATTTCTCTTATAGCATCATTTGAAACTGTACCATGATAATTTACACCTTCTGTTTCTCTTGCTCGTTTATATATGTGTCTAAATTGTTCATCTAAATGGGGTCTATCATATATTTGAAAACTTGAATAAACATTGAGTTCAGCGTTTAATCCTTCTTTAAGTGTATTTCTCATAAAGTCCCAAGCGTTTAATAATACTTCAAGTCCTCTATGTGGTGTAGAAAAATAACACACATTAATTTTATCATCTTTAGGTTTTTCATGTGCAGGAATTGGTGTAATAGCATTTTGTATTACAATTCCTTTATCATAAGGAACACCAAGATAAGCACTAAATTGATATTGCTGCCAATGACTAACAAATACAACTCTTTCAAACCTATTTAAACTTACTTCTTCTTTTAAATGTTGTACTTCTGGATCATTTGCTAAATCATGAACCCAAAGAATTCTTTTTTTATCTTCCTCTAATTCTCTAACTCTTGTACTAATGATTTGAAAATTATCAAGCAAACCCGACTCACGTTTTTCCATGTGATCATAGAGCCAGTTTCTCATAAGTTCTGTTCCACCTATTGCATTTTTAGATACTGCTGGTAATTCACCGGCCTTATCTTCTTCAAAATCTATCTTAAATTCTACATCATCTTCAGGATTTTCTATTGATATAGAATCAGTTGAACTTATCCTATTCGCGTCTTCTGTACTAACTGCTTTAACCATAAATTTTCCTTCATATAAAACAACACCATAGGACATAATCTACGGCGAACTTCGATTAGACCTATGGTGTTACCCCTTAATTATTCTTTTATATTATTATACTACATTTTTTTAAAATGTCAAGTCATGAACTTTCCTAAATCACCTGTAAATTGTTTATCGGTTATAGATTGTGGTTTTTTCTTTTCAAAATTTGGACTTGTTGTATGTTTTTTCTTACCAAAGATAGCTTTTGGTTTATGATCCATCCATGTACCTTCCTTGACAAGTTTTTCTAGTTCAGTATAACATTTATCTGAACATACATAAACTGAATCTAGTGGATTATTCCACCAATGTCCCACATCATGCTTTGGATTTATTTGTGTATCGTAACAATAAGAACAAATCATAAGTTTGCCATAAATTGTTTATCTGTAATTGCAATGTTTTCCACAGGTACATAATCTGCTTCAATCATATCTGATTTCCATACCATATTAATATCTGGATAAAATACACCTACTGAACGTTTAGGAGAACCATCTGAATTATATGCCATCGCTACACATTTCCATGTAGTTCTTTCATTTTCTTGTGGCCCCATAAAATCAGAAATCCAATCACCGGTTCTAAGATAATGTTCCATATATCTAATATACGCTTTTTTACTATCTGCTAAATTCATTTCACGTTGTTTTACTTGCGGTGTCAAACCACGACCTCTTGAATTTTTTGAGTGTGATGATACTGCTTCTTTAGTTTCTTTAATCCATGCTTTAACATTTTTGAAAGATAGTTTATCATCATCTGGTTTTGCGAGAACAGAAGCGGCTATATTTTTATACTCTGCCGGTTTTTTCTTTGCTCTCATTTTAGCAAGTCTTGCTCGTAACTTCTCTTTATGTTCTTCTGAAAGTTTACGAGTTTTTTTAATCTTAAGTGGTTCTCTTTTTACTACTGTTTTTTTCTTTGCCATTTTGTTTCTCTCATTAAGTGATTATAAGCCATAGTTTGATCCTTGTACTTCGCCACCATAGTATCGAAATTCTGTTGTCTCACGACCAGTCAATTTCTACCTTGCATGTGCGATTGAATATCATCTCTGAAATGACAGGGACTTAATCGCAATCATTCTACATAACATTCCTACCTCAGAGCCACCAAGGGGGAGTTACCCTGGCAGAGCCGTCAACGAACGGATACCATCTCTGATCCAAATCACCTTCCACCTACTCGGAATGCTTAGGCTTATAATGCTCCATTAAAAATATATTTATCTAAAAAATACCAACCTTCATGTGGCAATTCTATGTATCTTAAAAATGCTAAAAATTCATAATGCCAAAAACTCAGGCCGGAAAAAAAGGAAATATAAGTAGCTAACATAAAAAGTAAAATACTTATTCCAATAATTTTCACACTCAGTACCATATTATCCTATTCCTGTCCAACGAACCATTTTAACTCCTGTACCATCAAGAACATTACCTCTGGCAAAGTTTCTTGCTGGTGCGGCCCATCCGGCTGCTTTCAACATATCGCCTTCACGAAATTTTTTGTCTCCGGCTTTTGCAATGAATCCTTTAACTGATCTAGAAGATCCACTTTTACCAGTAATTTTCCAGTAACGACTTCCTTCAGTAACTTCAAGACCATCACAATATTCTTCATACATAGTCGTATTAATCGCTCTACTTTTTTCTCCATCAGCACAACGATCTGACCATCGTTTGTAATCTTCTTTCATAGACTCTAAGACCTTTTCAATTTCATTTCTCATATT